>PDWI01006684.1_pt1 | contig 24803 bp, 17 predicted proteins | sample 1430891 | NCBI WGS metagenome assembly PDWI01 (sample SAMN01162508, study PRJNA174530) | Oral metagenome, whole genome shotgun sequencing project. | biome: Marine environment; feature: Marine mammal; material: Swab sample of the gingival sulcus; isolation source: swab sample of gingival sulcus...
CCTGTGAAGACACCTGAAACGCTACGGTCAGAGATACGTTCACGCTCTGTACGGCGTTTGCTTTGCTCAATATAAGCCTCAACCTCTGCACGCTGTTCGTCCGTGATGCAGCCTGCTACATAGTCAGATTCAGGGGCAAGTACGACAAAGCTTACACCATATATAGTGTCAGGTCTTGTTGTAAAGATTTTGATTTTCTCTCCGTCCTCAATGTCAAACTCAACTTCAGCACCTTGTGAGCGTCCAATCCAGTTGCGTTGCGTTTCTTTGAGGGCATCTGTCCAATCCAACTTTTCAAGGTCTGCAAGTAAGCGTTCTGCATAAGCCGATACACGCAAGCACCATTGTTGCATCTTGCGTTGCTCCACTGGGTAGCCTCCACGAAGACTTAAGCCCTCGCTGACTTCATCATTTGCCAAAACCGTTCCAAGCTTAGGACACCAGTTTACCATCGTGTTGCCAAGATAAGCCAAACGATAAGACATCAAGATTTCAGCCTTTTCTTCTTCGCTCATTGCCTTCCAGCCTTTGGCAGAGAACTTATGCTCATCTTGTGTATAAGCCCCAGTCTTAGCCGAACCATTTAGCTCAAAGTGAGCAACAAGTTCTTCTATCGGCTTAGCCTTGCTTTCGTTTAAGTCGTAATAAGCATTAAATAATTTAAGGAATATCCACTGCGTCCACTTGTAATAGTCAGGGTCGCAAGTCTTAAACTCACGAGACCAGTCGTAAGAAAATCCAATCTTATCTAACTGCTCACGATAGCGAGCCGTATTGATTTCGGTAGTCTTAGCTGGGTGTTGCCCTGTTTGGATAGCGTACTGCTCTGCAGGAAGTCCAAAAGCATCATAGCCCATAGGGTGCAGGACGTTAAAGCCTTGCAAACGCTTATAGCGAGCGTAGATGTCCGAAGCGATATAGCCGAGTGGGTGTCCGACGTGCAGACCAGCGCCAGAAGGATAAGGGAACATATCCAGTACGTAGAAAGGCTCTTTATTAGTATCTTCTGTAACCTTATAAATATCCTTTTTACGCCAGTAATTTTGCTGTCTCTGTTCTATATCCTTAAAATTATATTCCATTTCTCTTTTTATACCTTTTATATATAGTCCTTTTTTATGCTTATTTCGAGCTTAAACTTTTGCTAACAGCTACATTTTCTGCAAGGTAGCCTAAAACTATGCAAAAGTAATAACTATTATTTGCCTAAGCAAGAGCAATCTAATCTTTTAATGGATAATAACTTTCAAGCCCTAAGTAAATTTAGAGCTTGATTTATAAAGAATAATCGTTTTCTAATGAAATCTCCTATACAATCCTTAGTTTTGATAGGGAGGATACATCTTCATATTTCGCATTATCGGAGAGGGAGGATAGGGAACTTTAAAGTTCAACTTTTTCAAATCCTCTAAACTTAAATCGTAGCGTTTTAAGACCAAATAATCTTCACAAACCTCTTTCCACGAATACTTGTTTAAGGTATCTGTATGAAAAATATAAATAGTCAGAGTCTCTGAAGGCAAGAAGGAAAAAAAATCCTCCCAAGCACGACGAGTAACAAAATACCTCATCTTTTTGTCTGGTTTTATTATTTCTAATGAACGATCGAGAGTATCTGGAAGTTTATCAGGATTAGAGCTGATATGTTCATCACCTTGGGCAAAATAGACAGATATTGAGTGTCCACTATTATTTTTAACATCTACATCTCCGAAATACTCTCCGAAATACTTACATTTGCTACAATAAATCAAGGAGATTATAAACATAATACAGATAACAACTTTCTTTTTCATAACTTACTTTTTTATAGTGGATAATTATAGCTTTTATTGTTATTATTCTCATATATACTCCAGTCTATTCCATATTTACTGAAGTATTTAGCTGCATTCCTATTTGCTCGTCTCTCAGTCCAAAATCTATAATGTTTGTAACCAGCAACGTTCCCTGATTTTGCGGCACTTCTTAAACTTGGGATTCCAATTGCAAATAAATATAAAGGTCCCCACTTCTGACTATCAATATAATGTCCATATTCATGCATAAACATAGGTATAGAAAGAAGTTCCTGCTCAAAATTTCCTTTGAGTTGATCTGAGATATCAATGTTAATATAGTTTCCCAAACTAAATCCCTGATTGTGAAGACTATTTTCATTTATCACAAATGTTGCACCACCAAAATAATCTACTCTATCTACTTCTCCTAACAGATTTCGTGAATGAGAGGCAACTTTTCCAGCTAATGTCTGAGGTAATTCCCATGTCCATCTTGATACAAATTGTATCACTCGGTCTAGTACTGTCTTATCGGAGTCAGTTTTAAAACTACCCATATCAATTCTCCAAGCTTTATTAGTAGCCGACCATTTTGCTGTAGGGTCAAACTTTCGCCAAGCCCTCTCTCGTGCAGATTTACTTGTTGGATCTAAACCTCCATCAATAAAAGCTGTTTTCAAAAAGTCTACAACAAAAGTTATAATTGTTCCCGTAAAGAATTTCCCCGATTTGTCAGTGTATTTAAGTGGATTATTTAAACAATAGGTATAGCGATTAAGGTTCTGACTAAACTCTGGATTTTGGACATAGGGGTCAGGACTTAAAAATAAACCTAAATATGGGTCATACAGGCGTGCATTCATATTGATTAGCCCAAACTCTGGCAAGTACTCGTGTCCTGTATAGCCATGTCTAAGCTTACTCTTAGCAGCTTCTGAAATACTTTCAATCGAATGACTAAGGCTCGCACGCCTTCCCCAAGGAGCATAAGCATACTGCTCTATAAGATTGCCCTCCTCATCTATCAATTCTGTTATACTACCTTGATAATCTCGCCCAATATAGTAGAGTTTCCAATCGCCCTCCTCCTTAATCAGGACAGCTGGAGCAGTATAAGCATTGCCATCAACATAAAAGATTTCTCTCTCCTTATCTGTCTCATAACGTCCTCTAAAGTAATATCTATTATCCAGTAGCTCTCCAGCTTTGTTTGTAATTGCCATTTGGACACGAGTAGCTTCTTCATCATAGGAGAAAGTTGCTATTCTGTCCCCTTGGGCAATTGTCTTTGGACGATTAAAGGCTGTATAAGTAAGCTCTTGACTATCTGTATTCTCTATAAGATCCTTAATTTCAAGAGAAGAATAAGCCTCTATAGAACTTAATTGATAGGGCTTAGCCGAATTAAAATATTGAAAGTTTGCACTCCCATTGCTCGTAATACAACCATTAGAGTTGTAAGACCTCACGTTTTTACTCAGAGGAATATCTCCAACTTGGGTTATAAGTCTGTTTAGCTTATCGTATTGAAAATTTTCGCTTATTTTCTTTGCTCCCAAATAATAAGTCCTTCCTAAGAGATTATAGTTTAGAGGATTAAATGAATAAGTCTGTTCCTGTAACAATTCGTCAGCTTTGCTTATCGTTCTTTTAGTCAGCAAGCCAAAATGAGAGTATTCATAAGTTCGGCTCAATGCTCCTGTTTGAACCTTAGAAGGAGTACCTTGTCCGTTAATTTCCTTGAGCTGATATACTCGAGTGCTGTCAGAGTTAAAGTATAGATGCGTCTCTGTATGTTGCTCGTTTTGATAACTATAAGTCTCTTTAAGCGTCTCACCATTGGGCAATTCATAGCGAGTTTCTACTAAACGATTTCTATGGTAAGTATATAATTCTTTATAAGTCAGATTACTTAGTTTGTGTACTTGCTCTATCACACGACCAAAGCTATCATAACGATAGTACTTATTCAAGCCATTTCGAGAAAAGACCTGTACTAAGTCGCCATACTTATTGTGTCGATACTCCACTTGCTGATCTGCTCCAAAGTCCTGAAACTTAAGCTCTCCAAAAGGATTATATTCAGCCTTGGTAGTACCATTAGCATTTTGCTGCTCTATTGAGCTATAGCCATTATCGTGATAAGTATAACGAGTTATCTGTTCCCCTGCACTGGGGTCAATAAGTTTGACCTGCCTACCACAGTCATCATATTCAAATAGAGTCTTAGCTCCATTAGGAGCAATAATAGATGAGAGCTGTCCATCAGGACGATAGCTATAGCTAATCTTCCCTCCCAAATCTTCACTGCTGACTAATTGCCCTATAGCATTAAAGCATTTCTTAGATTTAATACCATCAATAATACTCGTCTTCTCAAGTGGAGCATAAGCATATTCTTCTTTTCTTCCAGAAGGATAAGTAACTGATGTTAGACGATTATATTTATCATACTTATAGCCTGCTCTATGAGTGCAAGTACCATCTTTGTATGGAAGAGAAACGCTTGACAAGAGTCCTTTCTTATTGTATCGCTTTTCCGTCCATAGCATTGAACCATCAAACTGAATAGCTCCACTTAGTAGCTCTCGTCCTAAAATATCAGACTCCTGTCTGCTCTTGAGATGCATTCCTTCATTAAGAACTCCTGTATAAAGCTCTTTAACGATTTTACCATCTTGCCAGAATTCTCTATGAGCAGTATAGTTGTTGTTATAAGACTGAGTCATAAGTCGCCCCCAACTATCGTATAGAATATCTGTAATATTACCTCTTGGATCGATTACTCTAAAGGGATTTCCGTAGATGTCGTGTTCCTTATATTCTGTCTTTAGACCTTTTTCATCAATAAGGGCTGTAAGATAATCCCCTTCATATTTATAATGTGTTGTTAAGCTAACAGCCCTATTGTAGGGGATTGTCTTCTTAAGGATAACTCTATCTTGATTATCATACTCTAATATCTCCTCTCTTATAAGCTGATCTCCATCTTTGCCAACATACTCTTTTATACCTGTTAATAGAGTATAAGAGTCATTATAAAAGAATTCTTTAACTTTAGTCCAACGATATACTCCTCCAGAATAGGGGCATACCCTTGTTGTACTAATATATTTTTCTTCTTGTAGATACTTATCTTTTTCATCAAAAAGATAAGATAGTATGGTGGTCTCTTCCTTATTACCATCATCATATTCTTTAAGAATAGTTATAGGTTCTCCAAAAGGATTGTACTCAAAAGATGTTTTTGAATTTATATTATTCAACTTATCATAAGCTAGAATATTTGATAGAATTTGATTCCATGTAGGTATACGCCCTTTTGCTAAATTATTTGAGACTAAATTCTTTTTATAAATATACTCTGTCTTAGAGAGCATTTGATCTTCCTCTTGATTATAGACTTCTTCCTTAATAAGAATTCCTCTGAGATAAGGGTTATATTCTTGTATGCTTTTTTGTTCATTTAACCTATCATAAGTTTCTATTTTTTTGAATCCACAGAATCCTAAACCTAAACGATGCAAGGTCGGATTAAAGTAATAATAGCTTACATCTTTTATTGTCTGTCCCTTATTGTCAAATTGCACTATATTACTAACAAGGTTCATTGGAAACTTTTCTGTCAAGTAATTTGCTTCTGTAGTTTCATTTAGGAGATAGCTACTGAAGACATCGCTGTAGCCAATTTCCGTTGAAAGACCAAAACTATCATAGATACGATTCAATAATTTATCCTTGGATTTATCTTCTGTGAAAATGTAGTTATCAAATCTATCTTTATTGATTACAAGTAAGCTACTGCTAATACCGTTATAGCCTAAGCCTAATGGAACTATAGGCAATGGCGTTAAGCTACTATTTCGGTCTGTCTTAGATCTTGCGATAGCTGTTTGCTGAAAAGTCCCTTTTTCGTTAAGATAGACAGATAGTTCTCCAGAGCTATTTACTAATAAATCAGTAAAACGGTCTTTGTTCACATCCATGAAGAGCACGTCCTTCTTTTTGGAGACTCTACAGATTTCTTGAGTTGTTTTTTCAAAATGAAAATCTAAGTTATAGCCTTGTTTATTGAGGTATATAGTCCAAGTGTCGTCAGATGATTTTGGAGCATATAATATATCCATATGCCCATCACTATTTATATCGGTAAAATAAGGATTTGAGTCTTGAGCTTGTTCGAAGTCTATAATCGAACTAATTAGCTTTAACTTCTTAAAGCTGTAGTTGTAAATATCTATTTGATTATCCTTAAAATAACATAAATCAGTCTTCCCATCTCCATTTATGTCTATTGCATGTAAGTCTTTAAGGGTCTCAAATTCGCAAGTAAAAAGCTCCTGTTGGTCTATTATAGATAGGCTTTCAAGGTCTATAAGTGTCTGCTTTGAGCCAACTTTATCGTTGCCCATTGTTGTATTTGGGGTAAGGAGTAATAGAGTTGTTCTGCCATCACCAAGGAAATTCCCAAAATAAGCCTTTTGAAAATGAGGGCTATTAGAAATAATATGAGCAACTCCTTCTATTTCAAAAGAAGCTTCAATCTTTGATTTCTCTGAAAAGTTCTTGTCGTATTTGGATATCTTAACAATGGTTTTTCGTCCATCAGAACTGATGCCAGATAAATTAATTTTAATCAATTCATCTAAGCCATCTCCATCTGTATCTACAGCTTGCAGACTTTGAAAGCCTCTCCCCGCTAAGATTGTTTTGGGAGCAATCAGTCCCCCTCCAAGATATGGTACTACTATTATTTCTTGCTCAGGGTGATAGTTACTACCCAGAAGACCTGTTGGATTCTTATGTTTGTTTACTAAAAATGTATAAGGATTTAACTTAGGGTAAATAATTAAGCCTTCCTTATACCTGTCTGATAGACCTGAACTGCTTGGGAGATCTTTCTTATAGAAGTGTCCTCTAAGATGGATTAAAGAGTCTAAGGGTAAATTAAACTTAGATAGTAAGATTTGAGATTCTGCATTTTGTTTTCTTAGTCTTGGGGCATCAAGGCTTTTGTCCTCTATACTATAATTAAAGACTAAGGGATTTAACTTCTCCTCTGGAGAGGTACAATCTACTTGTTCCAAGAAAGACTCCTTGTTTATAAATTTATAGGAAAACTCATAAGTTCGGAAAACTTCATTTCCTTTCTTAGAATGAATGCGTTTTAAGAGTTTATTAGCATGATATTTAATCCCTCCGATATAGCGAAGGGCTTGGGGATTGTCATGCTCAATGTACTCAAATTCTAAAGAGTATGGAGAGCTTGCAGCCCCCTTTGCTCCATAAAGGATTCTTTTGATGCAGCTTGCTTGCATCTCCTCTCGAGGAAATGTCTGATACTCAAAATAAATTTTGTATCCTAACTTGTCTGTTATCTGACATACTGGAGCATTGATAAATGGACTATGTATTTGTTTGCCCTTATTTATATTGGAGTATTCCGCAACTTGCCCATTAGGGTAGTAAGCCTTAAACCAAACACATGGATAGCCATTTAAGGAAGATGTGCTAATTGATGTATTAGATGAAACAAATATTTTTCCTTGTTCTGTTACTAAGTTTGCAGAGCGTTTATTCCTTCCTGCCTCTAATAAACGTATGCCATCTAAACTAAAAGCCTTCCATTCATATTCAAACCTGAACGGTTTAACATCATCATCGTAGAAAAGATTTGTTGGACTCCAACGAATTGATGAAATACCTGCAATGCTCCAGCCATTTCCGAGAATCCCATCATTAGCTAAGCTATTATACTGAATCGATATTTGGGGTGCAAACTTTGCATTAGGTATCGTTTCAATAGGTATTGTCGTTAAGAAAGCTCCTGAGGGGCTTGTGTTGATTGAATATGGTATCTTTACGGTAGGACGGTTATAATTTATTTTGGAACTTACGTTCTGTGCTGTTCGATTAAATTTAGGAGAAAGAAAAATACTGCTCCTTGAAGTTGAATTTTCTACAATTTCAACCTCAAGGTCTATCTTCTTTAATGAATAAACAAGGCTATCCCTAAGGGCTTTATTTCTTTCTTGAGATAATAGCCTCTGTCCGTAGGCTTGCAGTGAAATAAGTATGCAAGCTAAGAGTATATAAACATGTCTCATAGCTCAATGTATTATTTCTTTATAATCTTCCAACGACTTTGCTCTGTTCCTATTTTTATAAAAAGAATGTATAGACCTGTCTCATAAGATGTAATATCCAAATCTATTCTTTTAGCAGAAACCAATTGACTTTGGAGAAGATTACCATTTAGCTTATGGATAGCGATACTCCAAGGCTGACTTCCGTTCTCGATAGTTGGAATTTCAATAGATAGTTGTCCATAGGTGGGATTCGGATAGATACGTATCTCATGTTTGGCGATATATTCTTTGATAACAGTTTTCTTATCAAGACTATCAACCGCCATTTTTGATCGAGAGTTCTTTGGGAAAACAATTTCTTTCGATATTCGGTTACCAGCGTCATCATAAGCAAACTCAATTCGATGAGAAGTCTCCCAAGGACTTCTATCTCCTTTACCCTTCGTTTCCTGAGCATTCAGAATGCTGCATGAAATGAATAGTATAAATATCTTTAATGCAGTTTTCATAACTTATCTGTTTGCATGCATAATAATACTCATGACTTTCAAAAACAAATGTAGCAAGACTTAATTAAATTTGCAAGAATGATGCCTTCCAAAAATAACACATATTAAATTTCAAAATGATATATATTACTTTTTCAAATAACACATGTTACTTTTTTGAATGATATACGTTATTTTTTTAACACTCTATTATAAGGTAAATTTGCTCTAAGAGTTTGTGTATAAGATGTTGTATTTTAGGTTGTTAGTGTTTTTATAGAGCTTCGCTCTACAAAAACGATTTGCCGTGCAAAGCTCTACCAAAAAGGAGAATGTAAGGTGGTCCTTAGGGAATGGAGGAAAGCAAATCAAATATAGACAAGTAAAAGTGCAGATAAAAAACAAATTAAAACTGAAAAAAGTTAGGGAAAAGTATTGCAGTGTCAGTTTTTTTTTATACTTGCAGTCAGATACTTCATAAGCAAACTTAATGAATATGGAAATGAAGGAGTTGAACCACAGAAAAGGGGGCTTTCTGACCACTGCGATTAAGAGCTTTTTGCTCTTAACAATACTTATAAGTTCCCTTAGCCTAAGGGGACAAAATGTTAGCATAGAGGGGAACGTATTTGACGGACTCTCCGAACTTGCCTTAGACCAGTGCAAGGTAAGGCTCTATGACAGCCAGCAGAAGCTATTAGGCGAAGCAAAGACCGTCAAACAGAAAGAGGTAGAAGAACATGACGGCTACACGACAGACAAAAGAGGGCTATGAGCCTGTCGAAAAGCAAATAAATAGAAAGGAGCTTTTAGCCAAGCGACACTATCATGCTGGGAACTTTTACCTCATCAAGGAGCGAAAAGTCAAAAACTTAGATGCCCTTGTGGTAAAGGCAACAAAGATCAAGATGCTTTACAAAGGGGATACCATAGTATATAATGCCGATGCCTTCAACGTTTCGCAGCTTGACAAACTAAAGGTTCTTGTAGCTCAGTTACCGGGGGCAAGCTTTGAGAAAGGTGTCCTCAGGGTAAATGGTCGAATCATCGACAATATGACCATCAGTGGTAAGGACTTCTTCAACGGCAATATCAACGCTGTCCTTGAAAATCTCCCAGCCTACATCGTTAGCAAGCTGAAGGTCTATGAGAAATCTGGCGAGATGAGTGAGTTGACAGGACGAGATATGCACGACAAACTCTACGTCATGGATGTAAAGCTCAAACGCGAATACATAGGCAACTGGATCGCGAAGTTAGAGGCTAATGCTGGCACTGCTAAGCTTTGGGGTGGGCAAGGCTTCCTGATGAGAATGGACGATCGGCAGATGTTTAGCACGCATGTTGATGCGAACAACTTCAATGAGAGAAGAGAAATGACCGAGATGGGAGACATGAGCGAACAAAAAGTATATGGACGCAGTAGCTATGGCATCGGACGAGCTAACTATTTCTTCCAACCAGACGATAAGTGGCGTATACGTGCTAATGCAAGCATTGAGCAAGAAAAAATGGACATTTCACAGAGTAGCCACACTCAGACCTTCCTACAGCCTTATGACTTAATGTCAAGGTCTAAGAGGGAGCAAGTCGACAAGCTAAGAAGTATCAAGAGCTTTGCCGCCTTACGCTACCGCAAGCAGAAGCAACAGCACGAGCTATCTTACGATTATAGCTTTAAGCGAACTAACTTCCTCAAGGATAATACGCAACTATCATGGTACAAAGGGCAAGAGGCTAATCCTCTCTTAAACTTGCTAAGCCCCAACCTACAGCAAGGCAAGGAGCATCAACATAAGCTAAGTTTAGCCTCTGCCATGGGGCTGGGCATGAACCTATTAAAGACGAACATTGCCTATCAAAATAAGCTAAACAGATATACTTTCTTTCAAAACTATGCCCTTAATCATTATATAAAAGGGGAACAAAACTGGCAACGTCAGTATAAGGACAGCCAAAATCAGCAGCACAATCTAAGCTTTAGAGCCGACTATGACTGGCGAATCATTGAGGAAGAAAAATCTAATGGTGGTATAAAGCCTTTCCTTAGCTCCAATTATCTGAAATCTAAGGCTACACGACAGAACTATAGGCTGGACTGGTTGGAAGACTTTCAGCCGACAGACTGGACGGCTAAGGGTTTAGGATTATTGCCTGAGGGGGACTTCCAGCTCTTGACAAGGCGAACTCTTATGAGGCGACAACAAGTAAGTTCAACATCGGCGGCGGTACGGAGCTTTATTATAAAAGGACATCTAAGCAGGGCAATATCCTTGACCTATCAGCTAAGTTAGAGCTAAATCAAAGGAATAACAGCTTAAGTTATAGCCGTGATGAGAAGACTTACCCTATTGAGCGTCAAGCACTACTCTTTGCACCGCAACTGTCTATGAAATGGAAGGAAGGCAATAAGTCGAATAAGGGCTGGGCTTCCTCGGTAGAGCTTAACTATCAAGGGACGCCATATATTCCAAACATGCGACAGCTCCTTCCACTACGTGATACGAACGACCCCTTAAATATCTTTATGGGCAACCCACTGCTAAAGAACTCATTTGAGCATAGCCTAATGTTCAGCTACATGACGACAGAGCGAAAGATTAAACACAGCCTAAACCTAAACGCTCGTTGGCATAAAAGCCTTAACAATATCGTTATGCTCTCGGACTACAACAGCGAAACAGGTATCCGCAACTACACGCCACAGAACAGCAATAGCAACTACTGGACTAATGTAGATTTGGGCTATACGCTACCTATAGGCAAAGGCAAACACGTATGGCTCAGAACAAATCTATCTGCAGACTACTTCGAGGGCGAAGTGATGGCTCGTATCAATGGGGCAAAGAGCAAAAACTCAGGCTTGTTACAGAACCTTAAGCTAAGACCATCTCTTTCGTTAAATACTCATGTTGGCGACTTTAAGCTATTCCTCTATTGGCATACAGACTTTCAGACGATTAAGCAGAGGAGTAGCGAAGATAAGTATCGGACAACTCGCCTATCTTGTAGCCTTAGATACAACTTACCTTGGCCCTTAGAGCTACACTCTTGGACTTATCTAAATATCTATGAGGGCTATAGGGGATTGTCTGGGGATAAGACCGACAGCCGTTGGGATCTTAGCCTAAATAAAAGCTTCAAGCTAAGTAAGGGACGACTATATATAGGGTTAAAGGGCTACGATATATTGGGGCAGAGTAAGAGCCTAAACACGCAAATAACAAATGCTTTCCGCTCGGAGACCTACAGCAATGTCTTGCCTCGCCATCTTTTGCTCTCAATAAGCTACCACATCAACTGGACACCTAAGCGAAAGGGCATCAGCAAATAAGCCGCCGTTCGCTACGTTCTCTTCGCCCTTGTCTAAGAAAGACTTAGGGTAAGTCAAGAGCGAGCATAGACGATGGTATGAATGGTGGAAATAAGTTTGGGTAGTTGCTCAGAAGGGAGCAAGGGTTTGGCTAAAAGGTAAAGAGGCAGGTCTTCGGATAGTCTGCCTAAGGTATTTGGTCGGTAAGAGGGCTGCTTGTAGTCGGTAGAAATAATCTTAAAGCCCAAGCGATGGTAAAAGTCTATTCTACGCTCAGCTAAAGCTGTCGTTGGAGGTTCACATTCTAAGATTATTGCCTTCTTTGTGTTGCTATTTATTATTCCTTTGATAATATCTGCACCAAAGCCTTGACTACGAAACTCTGGCTTTAAGGCAAAATGCTCAATGAAGAGCCATGATTCCGACAAGTGCCACTGCGAGATAAATCCAAGAAAGCTTTGCCCTTCCTCCTCTTCCAGCATGATTGCCTTTAAGGAAAAAGCATCGTTGTTATGCAGCAGATAAAGAACCTCTGCCCATTCTCTTCGTTCTTCTATGGGGAAACTATCTTCATAGAGTGTTGCAACAAGGTCATCAATCAGATAGCCTTGCCCCATGGCTTGAAGGTCTTTATAGTCTATTATCTGAATGTCCATCTTTCCTTAATAAAAAAAAAGCTAAGCCCCAAGAGAACTTAGCTTTTATAGATTAAAATACTTATTTAAGGCTTATAGTTCATCTGAATTGTAAACTCACAAACAAGCTTATCAGCACGACGAACTTTAACAGACATAGAAGCCTTCACCTCTTCTTTTGGTAGACTATTACCAAGTCCATAATAGAACTGATACCCAGCTTCTTTATTCAGTTCCTTTAGTTCGAAACTATTGTTAGTATCGAACTTGTTATTGTCGATAGGTGTACATAATGAGCCTATAAGACAAACCTTATGCAAAGAACCAAGTACTTTGTCTCCGCCAAGCTTTTCGACCTCAACACTGTATGTGCCTAAATCTACTTTCTCTGTCGCCCTAAGCGTAATAATATCTACGAAGTCATATTCGAAGTTGCCTTCTTGGGCAAAATACTTATCATCTTCGGTTTCTGGCATGTGTAAACCTTTAGAAGTTAGGATTGACCCATTCTTAACTATTTTTCCATTAAGCAATACCTGAACTCCCTTTGTTGTTTCTGGCTTAGGTTCTTCGTTGCCACAAGAGGCAAGCATCAAGCTTGCAAAGAGGACTGTTAGCCCTGTGATTAAAAACTTCTTCATTTCTTATCCTTTTTTATTGATTAAACTAAATATTTTGATTATTTGATGTCAAGCGTAGTAATACTGCTGACGTAGACTGGTCTCTTGGAGCTTTTATACGAAAGAAAGGCAATAACTTTTGCATGCTTTGGGTCTTTGACCTTATCAGGGAGGGGAAAGCTCTTCTCATAGGGTGTCTTAATCTTATAGTCTTCGCCCCATGTCCCATTAAGAGACCCTCGAAACACATTGTGATGTTGATAATTTTTGACCCAACCATCAGGAAGCTTCTGCGGAGCTTTGACATCTTCAACCAGCCAAAGGACTAGGCTAAGCTCTCGATTAAAATCGTTACTTATAAGTTCCGACATCACACTTACTTTGATTTCCTTTTTCGCCTGAAGATAATCAGCCTTAAGCTCCAACTTATAATTAGGTTTATCGAAAGACTTAGTATGGATTAGAGATGCCCAAAGGGGGCGTGTCTGATAGTAGTAGATTCCGTCATTGAAGTCGCTCCTATTAAGCATAATGCCCGGTACAGAGCGGTTGTGTCCGTAGTACTTAGCATATTCCTGAGTTTCGGAAGAGGCAAGTTCAGGAAGCGTCATGCCTGAGTAGGGATTGTGCATGGCAACAACGATATGCTGCACGCCTGAACGCTCAACAATCTCTTGCAATAGCTTGGCTGCATCAGGACAGTTGATACATTTCTGCCCAGTATATTCCTCAATAAGTATAGGGTTTTGGTCTTGCGTTGGTGGAGTGAGTGCTTGCCATCTGTCTCCTTCCTTAACAATCTCGCCACAGGCAGAGAAGAAAATACTTAGCAAAAAGAGAAGGAAAATCTTAGTAAATCTCATATCGTCTTATAGGTTTGCGTTAAGACTTAAATAAAATCCTTCGGTAGCAGGCATGTAACGGCATACACCTCCAGAGCAGTTTATCCCTGCTCTTGTCTTGCCATAGCTTAGCTGAATACGGAAGTAGTCCTGCGTTGCTGCAAGAGAAAACATGGGATAATGCTGACCATTGATGTTATACTGATCACTAATGGAGATGAGATAGTTGGAGAAAAGTGAAAGTTCTGCTCCTGCATAGCACCAATCTCCTAAAGCTTGCTTGGAATAGCTATACTGTAATTCTGTACGTAGCCCTACATTAGGAGAGAATTTATGCTTACCATCATAGACGAAGATATGACTTAGGATAGGCTTAGACATTTCGCCCTCGCCTTGCAAGACAAAGTCATTATAAGATTGATTGCTGTAAAGTAGGCTGAAGCGATAGTTTTTATTTATCTTCCTACTTAGCTCAATGCCAAAGTCATGGAAATACTTTTGCCCAAATCCAAAGATGTTAGTTGCAACACCATTTGTTCCAATAAGAGACTTATCTCCCTTAAGCAAGAGATCTGCCTCAGTAGGATTCTTTGCTCGAAGACCTGTAATGTAAGAAGCTGTTAGATGAAGCTCTGTCCCATATCGTCCTCCGTACCAAGTTCCTTTCTTGAGACGATAACGCAGTTCACCCTGCAAAGCCCATTCGCCCTTGCCTTGAGTGGCATAAGGATACAAAGCAGATAGCGTATAAGTACGTTGTGGAGTAAATGGTAAAAGGTGATTAATTCGGTAATCTATGCCATCAGCAGAGTTAAAAGATCGGAAGTCAAAGTTTTCACTTCGCCTTGCACCAAGCAAGACACTTAGTCCCGTTGTCGCATAAGATAGATTAAGCATTGCGACAGAGCCATTTCCGTAAGTATAGTCATTACCTCGTGTTGGGTCATTGTACTTAAGGGCATATTCGCCAAATATGTCAAAGCCGCCCTTCATGATGTGCAGACGTGGGGAAAAGGCTGCAATACAGAAAGGTTGATAAAGCATATACTTTAGGTCTTGGCTAAATATATCATCAAACTGCCATTGCCCTTTAAGGACATAAGCCAAGCCAAGTTGTACGATGTAATTATTCTTTTTGAGGAAGCTTAGATGCTGCTGCAGGTCATACTCAAGGTCAAAGCCTGCAGCTCCTCCCTTAAGCGGATTTTTACCGATATAAGACTCAAAGTGATTTCGCTGAACGCCAGCAAGTGTCTTTAGACGAAGCCCATCAATCGGTTGATAAAGTATCTTTGCTCCGAAGAGTTGATTGTCAATGCCTAAGGTTCTATCTTCATAGAGCCGCAGTAGCATGCCAGATCCAAACTGCTCATAGAATGATCCCAAAGTAAGTTGAACCTTTTTTAAGCTCAACTTACAATAAGCATAGGGCAGTCCTTGACCTCTATTACTTTCAAATCCGGGCAATGGATTTTTAAGATATTCATAACGCAGACCAAATTCCGTAACAAAGTTTTTATTGAAAGTATAACTTGACTTCCAAGAAATGTAATTGTTGGACATAAGTCGTGGCTTAAGTGTCTTGTCTTTAGCCCAGTAGACTTCGTTCTGTAAAGAAAGGCTTGCTCGGAATTTCCCAACCTTCACAAATTGAGCATTAACTCTATTAAGAGCCATAACAATGCAGACAGTTAGTAAAGCTAAGGTAAATATTTTTCTCTTCATATCGATAGACATGGAGCTTTAGAGAACGATGAGCGGACTCTTATCTCTTCATTGCACGAACTTTGGCAATGAGTTCTTGTTCTCCACCCATTGTATAGCCAGAATGCCGATAAATAACCTTACCATTTGGATCAAGTACGAAAACCGTTGGGATAGGTTCTACATTCATTGCACGCTTAAACTCACTATTTGAGTCAAGGAGTACTTCGTATTTCCAGCCTTTGCTCTGAACTAATGGCTTAACCTTAAAGCTATCTGCACCAGCATCTATAGATACAGCTACCAAACGTACGCCTGTCTCCTCTTGCCATTCTTCATATTCTTCATGTATTGCTGTCAGTTCGCGAAGACAAGGCTTGCACCAAGTCGCAAAGAAACTGATAATTAGAGGATTCTTGCCATCAACGAGCTGTGCTGTGTTGATACTCTTTCCACTAATATCCTGTAGTTGCACAGATGGTAGCTGAGCATTCATACCTATAGAGAATAGGAAGCCCAAGAGGATTATATAAAATAGTCTTTTCATATTATATATTTATTTCTATTTAACCTTAAAACATGCTGCATCAAGCACCAGTTTATCGCTGTGGTTCAAAAATAATACAATTATTTCACAATTCTTTGATTTTGATACATTTTCAGGGAAATCAAAGACCTTTTTATAGTCCAAACCTATCTTATAAGGCTCACCCCAATGACCATTCAAACTACTACGGAAGATATGTTGATGCTTTGGCCAGGTATGATACCTTTTGTCTTCAGCGTCTTGTTGGTAAGCCACAATATCATTCTCCAAGATCCAAAGCAACATATAGACATTCTTATCCTTAATATACTCTTGCCTATCACGGCGAAGTAACGTTTTTAGACTAAGTTCAACCTTGCCTTCAGCATTTAGCTGAGCTTTGCCTTGACAATCTAAGAGGTCTGGCTCTTTGTACATTTCAGATAGAGATAGATCGTCCAAAGGAGAGAATGTTTTCCCTAAGCGATTATAGTAGCTGTCAGGTAGTCCTGTTCTATTTGTGATATTTCTTCTATATTCCTGTGCTTCTTTATTGTATAGGGATACTTGCTTGCCTTTCAGTAGAGAAAATCTTTCTTCAGAGTGTAGTGCCACATAGATATAATTATTCTTGCCATACTTCTTTTGATTGGCTATTGTCAAACGAGTACTTTTAGGACAATAAAGGCAAAGCTGACCAGTGAACTTTACATAAAAGACGGGACTAAGTGTCGCAGGCTCGGCATAGTTTTCCGTACTTTCCTCCTCTACCTTTTCTTTCTGCTCCTTCTCTTTTTTCTCTTCTTCCGTAGCTTCTTTTTTCTTTTCCTCCTCTGCTGTTGTTTTATCCTTATCTTCTTTGGAATCCTCCTTCTTTTTGCCATTTTCTGTCTGCTCTTCCGAAGGTTTATTCTTTTCTTCTTCTTTCTGTTCTACCTTTTCTTCTTCCTTGGGCAGCTCAGGGTTTGGTTTCGAACAGCCAAAGAGCAATACTATCAAAAGCACTGCTAAACAACGATTTGTTAAATTTAGTTTTATCATATTATATATGTATTCAATTTATTCATGTAGAAAAGCCATGTGCCGCACATAGACAAAGCTCTTTGTAAACGCTTTAATGTCATAGCATTTGCCAGTGCTATATTCTATTTCTTCTATCTGTCCATTAACGAGGTGATAGGACTTGTTATTATCCTTAATCAGTTCATCGTATATTGAGAAACTTAAATCAAGTTCTCTATCTCTTAGAGCATAAGGTAAAAGGAACGGTAAAATATTGAGAGGTCTAAACATAATATAAGGCATAGACCCCTCCTCTTTGTTTGGCGAACAAATATAGCCCTTGACTGTATACCCCTTATGTGCCTGATCTATGTAAGCCAAGCAGGAACTCTTTCCCTCAATGCACCCATACAAACCGTCAACTATAAACAAACCTTCTGCATCTAAGAAACGCCCTATGACAACGCCTTGTATAGCTCCTTTATCATCTGCAATAGGATAAACAAGGCAACCTTCTTCGTTAAGTTCATACTCTGCAAGGATATTCTTCCACTGCCTCTCCGAATGCTTCAAATGTGGCTCTGTCATCCTATCCTCACAATACATGAGGAAAGCTACTAAGTCATGAAAAGTTTCTTTAACCTCTATGTTTTCTGTCATTTGAAGCAGTTCATCAAAGTCAGTCGTCGCATGACGATAGATAAGGGTTTCGTATCCAAAGTGCTTACGATAGTAGGCTGCCAGCTCTTGAGACGCAGGTATTAAAAAGCTTGCAGATAGTTCCCCTTTTGTAGCTTCTGCCTGTAGAGTTTCCTTTAGTAAGCTTGTCATGATGCCCTGCTGACGAAACTCTTTTGAAGTACAAGCTCCTGATATATAACATGTCTCAACCTCCAAGCCTTTAGCTATGGCAAACTTATATCTCGGTAGATGAATATGTGCTATAGCCCTTCCGCTTGTCTTATCATCATGTAAGACACACTCTTCCTCCTTGAAGACTTTATCAAAGTAAAAGTCTACAAAGTCTGGCTTATCATCAAAGTTTTCCTGCCATAGCCTCTTCGCTGAGTCCTTTTTTGTTGCCATGTTGTTACTTATTTATCTTATTCACAAAGATACACAAAAGAGGAAGATTAAGGCTTTTTTTGTAACTTCGCAGACAATAAGGAATTAAATAATTATTAGGATATGAAAGAAACTACAGAATTAGTAGATTATGTCGTTCACAAGAGTGAGCTAAAAGCTAATAAAGGCTTATTTAAGTTAGCTCTTATGGCATTTATGGCTGGGGTTATGATTGCTCTAGGGGCTGTTGGTAATGTTGTTGTATCAGCAGATATGATGGCAACGAATGCTGGCTTGGCTAAGTTTTTTGGGGCTTCTGTCTTCCCTGTTGGACTGATTGCGATTGTCTTACTTGGTTACGAACTCTTTACGAGCAATTGTATGGTTATATCAGCTGCTTATGATAAGAAGATTTCTTACCTTGCCTTTTTTAAGAATATCCTCTTAGTCCTCTTCTTCAATTTCTTGGGTTGCCTCTTCATTGGCTATATCACAGCCAAGACAGGCACTCTAAGTGAAACGGGCAAAAAGGTTCTTTTCTCTATTGCTGAACATAAGGTGCATGCTGGTAGCTACGACATTTTCCTTAAAGGAATCTTGTGTAATGTCTTAGTTTGTGGTGCAGTGCTTTTGGCTTATGCAACGAAGGAAGGCATCAGTAAGATTTTTGGTATCTGGTTTCCGATTATGCTCTTTATCGTCTTAGGCTATGACCACATCGTGGCGAACATGCTTTACCTACCAACGGCTTACATGCTTGACGCTAATATTAGCCTTCAAGATATTGGGCATAACTTCCTTTTTGCAGGTTTAGGTAACTTCGTCGGTGGAGCTTTCTTTACGATTACCCCGCTCTACTTAGCTGCAAAACTAAAAGATTAACTTCTACTAAGCGACAGAATAAAAAACAGGCTGTGTCATTGCGATACAGCCTGTTTTTTTGTTTTTTATTTAATTCTTAGAATACTCCCATAACCCAAGTTTTGATAGTTGGGTTTTCAAGGAGATAACGTAGAATCAATAATATTGTAACGATATGTAGCGTTAGGCTTACCTGCTTGTGCTGACCTGAAAGTACCTTGATTAGTGTATAAGAGATTAGACCAAGAGCCATACCTTCTGCGATGTCGTAAGTCAAGACCATCATGAGTACTGTGATGAAGCTTGGTAGAGCTTCAGAAATATCGTGCAAGTCAATATCTTGAATTGCTTTAAGCATGAAGACTCCCACCAAGACCAAAGCACCTGTCGTAGCAGCTGCTGGGATAATCAAGAATAGCGGAGAGAAAAGCAAGGCAAGAAGGAAGAGCATCGCTGTCGTGAAAGACGTTAGACCTGTACGACCTCCGGCAGAGATACCTGCTCCACTTTCGATGAATGTCGTTACAGTTGAAGTACCTAATACAGCACCAGCCGAAGTTGCCACAGCATCTGCCATCATAGCCTGCTTTAGGTTCTTAACATTACCTTCTTTATCCATCATCTCTGTTCCTGCAGCAGCACCGATAAGCGTACCAATCGTATTGAAGATGTCCATGAAGACAAGGGCAAAGATTGTTAGCAAGATGTTTGGCTCAAGAACTTTAGAGAAGTCAAACTGGAAGAAAGTATGCTTAAGCGTAGGAGGTGCTGAGACAGGCATAAAGTTCTCAGGGATAATCGTAACACCCATTGGAATGCCAATAAGAGTTGTGATGATGATACCATAGAACAAAGCACCACGAACTTTCAGCACAACTAAAACAGCCGAAAGGATAATGGCAATACAAGCTAAGACAGATGTTGCTGTAAATGGTCCAAGATGAACTAATGTTGCTGGATTATCAACAACAATACCTGCATTCTTCAACCCAATAAAGGCGATGAAGAGACCGATACCCACCGAGATAGCATAACGCAAATTCACAGGGATACAGTTGACAATCTGCTCACGAATGTTAAAGGCTGTTAGCAAGATGAAGACAATACCTTCGATGAATACCGCAGCCAAGGCTGTCTGCCATGAGTAGCCCATGCCTGCTACAAGCGTAAAGGCAAAGAAGGCGTTGATACCCATACTTGGAGCTTGGGCAAAAGGTAACTTTGCAACGAAAGCAATTACTGCTGTCCCAAGGAAAGACGCAATTACTGTTGCTGTGAAGACAGAACCCTTGTCCATACCTGTTGATGACAGTATGCTTGGGTTTACGGCAAGGATATAACACATCGTTAGGAAGGTTGTGATACCTGCGATAACCTCTGTGCGTACAGAGTGCTTGCCATTGACAAATCCTAAAGTTGAAAGGAATTTTTCTTTGAATGTCATTGCTTTAATTTATAAAAGTGAATGATGATATGTACTTAAACTATGAAAAATAAAATCACCAAGAGGCTCTGTTGCCCAAAGCCTCTTGATTTTGATGTTATATGATCTATTCTCTAAACTATAGAGTGTACTTAAGACCTAAACGTGGCACTGCGTAGAAAGACTTCTCGTGTGCAAAAGGGAAGTTGTAGCTAATCTCAAGCTCACCACCTAGACTAAGGTTGAAGTCCTTTGGCATACCTTCAATTTTATTGAGGTTAAGCCAAAGCTGTGGCTGAGTTAGGAATACTGGCTTGTAGCCCATGCCATAGTCTTGGAACCAAAGGTCTGCAAAACCTGTGAAGCTAAGCTTTCCATCCAAGAAGTGGCTGTACCATGCACCTGTCATCTGCACTGCATGTGGCTTAGCAGCCTTTGCAATGTATTTGTACGAAGGCGTTAGGCTAAAACCATAAGAGAAGTCCTTAGCATTGTGAGAGTAGCTCGCACCAAGTAAGAACATGTGAGGGATACCCACACCACCATTGTACTCTACATGTAGGTCTACTGGAGCGTCCCAGTAACGTAGGTTACGGAAAGCTTCCATATAAGCAGACTTGATTCCTCCGTCGCTGTAGGTCATATCTACAAAGAAGAAAGAACTTCCGTGCTTATCTGCCTTGAAGTACTCAAGGGTTGTAAGCATTGCAGGGTTGCCTGATGGCATCTTATCTGCGTCATACATGTTGTGTCCGAAGTCATACAAAACTTGAACATTCTGAGCCTTTGCTACCTTTGGTAGTAGGCTGGTAGCCATTAGGGCTACAAAAAGTAAAACTTTTTTCATCTGAACTATAACTGTTAAATTTGATGATAAATAAAATACTATATTTTCTACTGTCTTGTTTGTTCTTCCCCTTAATTCCCCTCCGTGGTCAAATTTCCTCCTTGGTTAAATCCCTTTGAGGCAATTCCCCTCCGTGGGAGGGGTGCCACGAAGTGGCGGGGTGGGGCGAAGTTAATTCTTAATTAACTTGGTCTTTCGTCAAAATCTTATCCTCCTTGGTCTCTGGAAGGATTAGATTAAGCACTACTGCGATGATGGCAGCAAGACCAATACCTGCAAGCTTAAAGCTACCAAACTCCAAGATTGCACCACCGATACCTGTCGTCAGCGTTACTGATATAATCACGACATTGCGTGAACTGGCAAAGTTAACCTTACTATTAAGGAGGTTTGATATTCCAGCACCTGCTATCGTTCCGAAGAGTAAGAGCATGATACCCCCAAGGACAGCGTGGTCAATTGTCTGCAGAAGAGCCGACACCTTACCTACCATTGAGAAGATTATTGCTGTTACCGCTGCGATACGGAAGACCTTAGGATCTGTTACCTTCGTTAGCGACATCGCTCCCGTTACCTCAGAGTAAGTCGTTACAGGAGGTCCTCCAGCAAAGGCAGCAAAGAGACAGGCTAAGCCGTCCCCAAGCATCGTTCTATGTAGCCCCGGTTTGCGAGTGAAATTCTTGCCTGTTACAGTATTCACAACATAGACGTCGCCGATATGCTCAATCACTGGAGCAATAGCTACAGGTATCATAAATAGGATAGGAGCAAGGAGACTGATCTCTTCTTGAGTCTTAGGATGTGTGAAGCTAAGACTTGAGAAGTCTATGTCTTTGAAGAAGCTGACACCTTCAAGGCTTGGCAGTGAGAACCAGCTCGCTTTAGCAACTTCGGTAAAGTCTATATCAAAGAATGCCCAGTCTAATATGTAGCCTACGAATAGACCACAGAAGATTGGGATTAGTTTGAATAGTCCCCTAGCGTAAAGCGTTACGACGATTGCCGTTGTCAGAGATGCGATTGCAAGCCACCAGTTTCCTTTAGCCATATTAACGGCAGCAGGCGATAGCGAAAGACCTATAAGCATGATGATAGGTCCAATCACGACTGGGGGGAAGAGCTTCTTGATGAAGCGTAGCCCAAAGGCACGAATCAAGCCTGACATCAATATATAGACAAGAGCCACACCTATTAAACCAAAAAGTGCAGCAGATAATCCATAAGATTCTGTTGCACTTTTTATAGGCGCGATAAAAGCGAAGCTACTGCCTAAGAAGATGGGGACTTGCCCTTTCGTTACAAGATGGAAGATGAGTGTGCCGATTCCGGCTGAGAAGAGTGCCGTCGAGGGATTGAGTCCAACGAGGAGTGGCACAAGGACGGTAGCTCCGAAGGCGACAAAGAGATATTGTATGCCGACGAGGGTTTTCCTACCGCTACTGAGGGGTTCTAATTTGTTCATTCGTTGTTTTTTGAAATGTTTTCTAATTATGACCAGTACAAAGATAATAAATTCTTTCAATATGTGAAAACTGCTATTTTGCATGTTTTTTTTCCACTTTAGAGCTTTGCACGGTAGCACTTTTCGATCACTGAGCCTGTCGAAATGTGAGGCTAAGGGTTTAGATATGAGTGAGATAGAAATCAGTTTGATTACTTCTAAAAATAACATATATTAAATTTCAAAATGATATATATTACTTTTTCGAATAACATATATAACTTTTTTGAATGATATACGTTATTTTTTTAACACTTATATCATGCCTGAAAATCAAAAGATAAAGGCTTATGAGACAGAGATAAAAGTATAATCTGATTTTTTTCTTATCTTTCTAAAAAAAATAATAAGACAATGAATACAGTTATTAAAAGAAAGCTTTGCTTGATTGCCCTCTTTAGCCTTTTGATCTGTGGCTGGACTACTATTCTTGAAGCACAGAAGACAAAAGGAGGCAAGGCACAGATGGAAGAGCTACATAAAGCTATCGAGCAGGCAGATAAAAAACATTTTGTCAAAACAAAGCTTGAAAAGGCAAAGCTTTTGGAGAGCTTAGCAAAGCAAGAACATAGCTTTAGATACTATCTTTATGCTCTAAAGCAGCAGCTCCATGCTCAAATGGGATTAGACAACAAAGATGAGCAAGCGGAGTCCCTATTCTTTGATAAGTTATCTAAGCTTGATAGCTTAGACTGGCTGACAGATGAGGAGCGTTGTGTCTTAGCTATCTTCAGGATTAGTTGCTATAATTTCTATTCTATACATAATTACTATAGCTATCAAAATAGGCAAGACTACGGCAAGAGGCAGCAAAGCAATAGCCCTCGTTACTGGTCAGAGACTCAGTATGTCCAGTTCCTAAATAAAGAGCTTGATAAAGTCTTCGCTCATAAGTCCCTTTTTGATAAGTCAGTAAAGGACTATAAGCTCTTAGACTTTACTCGCCCATATGAATTTAATGACCTAAATAGCCCTTGGACAGAGAGCTTAGGAGGGCTTAGTTTCCTCTCTCTATTAAATAGTATAAGAAATTATCCGATTCCTTCTGAGGGACTTACTGGCTTAGCAAAGCCTAATGAAAGGCTAAAGGCAGAGCTTAAAGCTTATGCACAATCAAACTTAAACCTTGATGCTAAGATTGGCTCAACGCTATTATATCTCAGCTATGATAGGGCAAAAGGAGATGCTTATATTAAATTGTATAAAAACTACTTGGGGAAACCTGAACTTTTAGCCTATTTTCCTCATATCTTATACCATATAAATGATGGGGAGCAAAGTTCCCCTAATTTATTAGAAGATGTTAAACTAATAGAAAAGACTTATCCGAAGGCTGATGGGACATTAAAAAAGAAGTTGATCAGCTTGAAGAAGAACGCTTTACGCCCTAATATAGAGCTTATGACCTGTGGTAATGGCTATGTGTTTGGGGATAGAACGCTAAAGCTTGTCGTAAGACATAGCCAGTTAGATTTACTGCGTCTTGAACTATATAAAGCCCCTTATGTTACGAGCTATCCAAAGCTTATGAATCCAAAGTCTGCCAAAGATCTTGTGGCAACTTATTCTTATAGCTTTGGAGAAAATAAGGATTGGAGCTTGAAGCGTGATTCCATTAGTTTGAAGATTCCTAAGACGGGGCATTATTTCTTAAAAGTTATTCCGAAGTTTAACCCTCGTATCGCAGAGGTTTATAATATAAAGGACGAAGAGCTGGTCTGTACAGAAATTCAAAATATCTATGTGACAAATCAGTTTGTGCTACAAGATAATGGCGATACTTACCCTAACCGCCTGCAGTACTTTGATGCAAGGACAGGGCAACCTCTTCAAGGCTTGAAGATTAAAGATGATAAGATTGAGGAAGGTAAACATCTTTCTGATGCTATTCTACAAACAGATAAGGACGGTTTTGTAGAAGTAAAGGAAAGCACTTCTTATAGGGCTAATACTATTGTAACGACTCTTGATAAAGAAGATCCTCTAAGCTTCCTCTTAGAGAGAACTTACTATTATTCTCCTTTTTCAGGAGATGATATCGGCATTGGAACGAGTAATGATATGATAGCCTCTCTAAATACAGATAGACCGATTTATAAGGCAGGA
>PDWI01008127.1_pt1 | contig 24786 bp, 20 predicted proteins | sample 1430891 | NCBI WGS metagenome assembly PDWI01 (sample SAMN01162508, study PRJNA174530) | Oral metagenome, whole genome shotgun sequencing project. | biome: Marine environment; feature: Marine mammal; material: Swab sample of the gingival sulcus; isolation source: swab sample of gingival sulcus...
AAAACGTAACAATACAGATTAAAAAAAGCCTCATTTCAATGCCGATCTTCTTCGGGAGAAATGAGGCCATAGTCTTGAGTTGACTTATTCAACTATACTTCAGAGATGCAAAATTCTATAAAAGGTTGCTTAATAACCATAGGATTTTTCCTGATTTGTAATGGAGATTTTTCCTTTTTTTACTCTCTTATCTGGTATGTAATCATTATTTTATCGGATACCCGGAGTAAAATCCGCAGGAGCATTTTGTGGCTTTTTGGTAGTACCATCGCCACCGGTATCATTCCATATTTCCCATTCGGAAAAAGTATAAATGGGATTGCCTTTCACCACTAATGCTTTTCTATATGCCCTACCGTCTTCAAACTCGTGGTTGGTACCACTACCGTCTTTTCCTATTACGCCAAATATGTCTATTATTTTGTCATTTGGGTCTTTTAAAACCATATTGTCATCACCATTAGATCCGGCAGGCCCCGTACTGGTGCCATCCATATCCGGAGCAAAACCATATACTTTTTCAAATTCAACTGCATCTACAGCAATTACAAAAGCTTGTTTTGGAGCAATAGTTACGCCGGTTAAATCAATAGAGGTGGAAACTGTCTCACTATCGTTCGTATAACGTTCTATTACCCAGTCGCGTAGGTCTAAAGGCTTATCTTCTGCATTGTAGATTTCTATAAACCGGGCTTTGCTGTTGTTATCAGGGTCAGCGAGTTCTGAAAAAAATATTTTTTCTGATAAATCACCCATGGGTACACAGCGTTCATTCACCATTTCGGATACATCGGATAAGTTCCTAATGAGCAACACCGGATCTTTATTCACTGAGGCTATTCCGGTAATCGTTCCGTTTTTATCAGGATAATTTTCCTTGGCAAAACTTGCTGTTTTTTCCGTACGCAGCAGAAAATTTTGTTTACAATTGGTTAATATTTTTTCTCCTTTAAAAGTACCGGTCTCTTCTTCAAACTGAACATTTTCTAATTGTACCAATTGGGCTTGAAAAGCATTGGAATTCAAGTCATTTATACTGATTATTTTAGGAGTAGGTAGCGGAGAATTTTCTTCTAAAAAAGCCACTTTTTTGTACTGTACTAAATTGGCGTATAACAATCCTTTTAAATTTAACAACACCGCATCTTTTAAATTTACTTTTACTTTATACCCTTGTTTTAATGACGTTTTTGATGATAAACGCAAAGCTATTCCGGCTGTTTCGTCTTGAATAAAAGCCACACGTTCCGAGGCATTGCCGTAATCTATACCTGATAGTGTAATAACACCCTCAATATACACATCGTCAAAAATTTTAACATCATTGCCGTTAAAATAATCTCTTACCGTGGCAATGGTAGTTTTAGTACCGGTAATGTTTTCTGCAAATCCAATGCGTTTTCTTTCGTTATTGAGTTGTAAGTCGGATAAATTCCTTATCATTAGCTGATAGGTGTTGTTAAATTTACCTAAAACGCCACGAATAGTGCCATTACCATCAGGTACCAAATTATTAGCAAAATTTGCCGAAAAAAGTGTCCTAAAAGCGATACTTTCTTCGGAGATATCACTGATAAGGTAATTGGTACCGCCACCCACATCGGTATTGGCATCATAGAGGGTCTTACCCAATGCAGCCTCCTCAAACTGAACGTCTTTTAATTCAATAAGTGTATTTAGATAGGCATCTGTAATTTCGTTTATACGCAGTGGTGTTACCAATTTATCTTCATCAATAATCTTGCAGGTATTAATAATAATGTTTTTGTAATTGGTAGGTGGAATTTTGTCTAAATAGGATTGGCCGGTAACTGCGTCAATGGCTTTATTGCCAATTTTTAAAGCATCAAAATGGATTTGCGTAAAGGTATTTTCTAACCGTACATAGACTTTTCTTCCGGGATTAAAACTGGTGTATAAATCGTTTACGGCAATGGGAATACTAAAGCCTCTGGTACCTGTAGCATTTTGTAAATGCAAAATCTGACGAAAATTCCCAGATTGGTCATTAGAGGTTACATAAGCTTCTATTATATCCGGTTGCTTGTATTGTGTTACTTCTATGGTAGTTTGGTTAAAAATTTCATCCAAAGTTTTTGTGACAGAGAGTTCAGTTTCTTCACAATTGGCAATTGGCGGAATATCATAGTCATCATCGTTTACACAACCCAAACAAACCGTGAGGCAAAAAATAAAAATGATAATATTTGACAGTTTTATGCTATTAAAATGAGTTGACATAATTTTTTGCTTTAGAAGATTTGTTTAAACTTAGTGCCAAATTAATAAAATACGTCCGCCCAAAACCATACCAATATTTTGGCCCGAAATTCCTTTCCGAAGCCCCGTTCTGGGTATCAGCAACTAAGGCTCCGTAATTGGCGATTCTGGCTTGTTCATATCCTCCAGAAATATATTTTGTGTCAAATAAATTATGAATACTGGCGACTAATTTAATACGCAGACCTTTGTACTGCCACCATTTACCTGCCGAGATATTACATAAGATATAAGGGTTAAACCGCTCTTGTTTAAGTAGTTGTTTTACCAAATTAAAATCTATATCTTCATAAGGCTGACCGTAATTCTGTGGGTTATTATAAAAATCTGATGTTCTGGTAGTATTTGAAACTGCCAAATAACCTTGTGAAAAATAATTGGCGGTGCCTTGTAACCACCAATTTTTTGGGTTGCTGTAAAATCCGCCCAATGAAAATACTTGTTGTGGCCCGTTGGCTAATTTGTAATTTTTTATATAGGCTTTGCCCAAGTCTTTAAAACCGGTAGGATGAATCATATCTTCATTGAGATCGGCGGTATTAAAATTTATGCCAACTTCAGGATTATTATTATAAACATGTTCTCCTAATGCCGCAACTAATGAGGTGCTAAAGTTGTCTAACACCTGATATTCCAATCCCAATTCCAACCCGAAATAACGCTTGTTTATTTTGGAAGTTACTTCCTGAAAATAGTCAATTCCGGAACCTATTTCCGCAAAAAAAGCATTTACGGAAGTAGCGTTTTTTATTTGGGTAGCATAAGCTGTCAACCGACCTTGTAATAAGGGATGGTTAAAACGATAATTCAATTCTAAAGAGGTGGAATTCTCAGATTTTATATCAGGAACTATATTATTATTCTCTCTTGCGTTGATAAATGTATTTTTTGCCAATGGCGGCCGGGTGGAAAACAAACCGTTTATACTTACCTGATGAATAGAATCTATATCATATTTCAACCCCATTTTTATGCCTGCATTATTAAAAGCCGGTTTGCTACTCTTTCCCAGTGAGTTTTCCGGATAGGCTTCGTTTAAAAATTTACCTTGACGTAGATAGGTAGTTCGTTTAAAATTCCCTGAAATGAACCCTGAATATCGTCTTGTTTTGTATGCCAATTGGACAAAAGCACCATAATGGCTGCCTGTTAAGGAATAATTGTACTTAATTTTGTCTTTTAAACCTTTTTGCAATACCCCTAAAGCATCATTTTTAGTAGGTTTATTATCTATTGTGGTAAATGGGTTTACATCTGTAAAAAATTCGGCTCCGAGTAAATCTTTTGGCCTGGCAAAATTATCACTATACTGCCGGTTATAATTTATTTTTGCAGAAAAATTGATTTTATCATTTAATGTTCGTTTTACAATCATGTTTGCCGCTAATTTTTGGTAGTTACTATGCTGATTGTACAGCATATATCTGGCATTTCCGGCATCGGGGAGATTATCAGTATTTAAGTTAATTTCATATAATTGCAGCCAATTTATTTGTGGATTATCTGCAATATCCGGTAAATATTTCCAATAGTTTGGAAAGGGATTAGGCACATTTATAAAATCCAATTTACTTGCGGCATTATTGTTTTGAAGATAGGCCACATTTGCAGTTAGAGAAGTGTTTTTTTCCTGATAGGCGTAATTTAATATTACCGTATGCGATTGGTTATTCTGCATGCTGCTGTTACGTTTTTCGCCTTCCTGCCATCCCCATAACGGATTGTATTTTCTGCCAAACTGTTCATACACCCTTTGGGTAATAGCGGTTACTTTTCCACGCCTACTTGGTGTAAAAAACCCACTGAGTACAATACTGTGTTTTGGATTAAACTTGTATGATACGGCTCCATATAAACTATACGCATCATAGAGCGTACCGGCTATATACCCTTCCTCACCCCATTGGCGTGAAGCCGAAAAACTATAAGCCAATGTATTTTTTAACAAACCGGAATGGTAAGTAGCCATTATACTGCCCGTATAGTTTTTGTTGGAATATGAACCGGACAACCGGTAACCACCTCTAAAATAGGCCGGATTGGTATTAATTTTTGTAGTACCGGATAAACTGCCAAAATTTTCATTATCCGGTGATAGGCCTATAACTGTTTGCCGTTGCCTTGTAATGTCATACAGCCTGCTCACGCTTTGCCATTGCGGAAACCCATCAAAGTTATTGCTAAGGCTAATGTTATTCAATGAAATTTGCGTATGCCGAGCCTCATAACCCCGGAGACTAAAAAAACTCTGGCTAAAATCAAAAGAAGCTCGTTTTAAGAACACATCATCTGTTCCAAATAAAAATATATTTTGCTCGGTTATGGGTTCTTCAAAGTCAATTTTATCGAAAGTCTGATAAAAATATATAGTCCCCAAATCTAAAACAGAGGCCTGTAGATTTATTTCAAAAATCTGGGTATCATAATTTTTATGGCTAACGGCCAGTAAATGTTTGCCAAATGGCACATTTTCTAGATTAAAAACACCCAATTTATTTGTTTGGACTGACAGGGATAGATTTTTTATGGAAACTTCTACTTTTTTTAGTGGTTTAAGCGTTTCTATATGTAGTATTCTGCCCGTTATTTTTCCATATTTCTGTGCTTGTACTACCGAAAATGAAAGGAAAATAAAAAGACAATTAAAAAAATAAGTGTTGGGTATCGTAAGTTGTTTTAGCACAATAAATTAACGAAAATAAAAGCGAAAAATTTTATTCAAACAAAAATATTTTTTCAAAAATGCTTGCCTTTTCCAGCTTTTTGTTTTTAAGCAATCTTTTTCCGCCTTTAATCGCATCTTTTTTCCAAAGTTGCAGCTCAGTAGTGGTTTAAATAAATTACATTCTACATTTTTAAAACTTTACCTTTATTATCCCAAATTATTTATGCAAAATTAAATGATGTATTATTCTCTAAAAAGCGTTTCTGTTTTTCTCATACTTTATACTTCTACCTAATCAAGCCAATCTTTAAAATCCCTAACGCGTTCTCTGCTTACAATTATTTTTTCTTCTGGTTCAAAATTACTCAGTTTTAAAGCCAGACGTGAATTGGAATAAGAGATAATATCTTCTATGGCTTTTATATTTACAATAAGTTTTCGGTTAATTCTAAAAAACGATTGGGGTTGTAACTCCTGTTCCAATTGCTCTAATGTCTGGTCAATAAGATAATCCCTGTCTTTAAAAGTGTGAATATAAGTGCCTTTATTTTTGCTGTAAAAGCAAACTACCTCGTCTATATTTATTAATTTTATATGTTGGCCTATTTTTACGGAAAAGCGTTTTTTGTAGGTACGCCCTATCGGATTTACCAATAATTTTTTTATATCTTCAAAATCTACTTTTAATGGAGTTTTGTCCGGTATTCTCTCTTGATATTGTTGGATAGATTTTTTTAGCTCTGTTTCATCTATGGGCTTTAGTAAATAATCAATGCTGTTTAGTTTAAAAGCCTGAAGGGCATATTCGTCATAGGCGGTAGTAAAAATTACGGCACTTTTTATGACTACGGCATCAAAAATTTCAAAACACAAGCCATCTGAGAGCTGAATATCCAAAAAAATAAGGTCAGGGTGGGTATGATTACTAAACCAATCTATAGCTTCTTCTACAGAGTGCAACATGATTTGGGCTTGCAGGCCAAATTTTTCCAACATTCGGCTTAACCTTCTAGCAGCGGGTTTTTCATCTTCTATGATAATAATGTTCATTGTGGTTGATTATATTTATTAAGATAAAATATGTTACGTTCTTAACTGTTAGGGGTATTATTTTACCCGATTTTCATTTTTCCAATACTTCCTTACCATTTGAGGAGGGTTTATAAATAATATCAACTTGTATCAATACATCAACAGGGTTACATTTTCACCGTTAAAAAGGATAATATTTTGGCTAACAGGCAAAACCAAAATAAATTGTTAGGCATAAAAAACACAGAGAAGATTATTCACGGCTAGCCTGTTTTTATCAATTATTTAAATTTCTTAAAACCATCTTTATCCTCATTTATGTACTTTTCTATTTGCCTTTTTTCCCAATTTTTGGAAAAAAACGGATTGAAGTCAAAGGCTTTGGCAGCGTGAAATACAATACCTATTCCCCAAAATATCCATACTGAGAATGTTTCAAATTGCCAGAAGGCTTCTATCCAACTTTGGCCGTTATCATAATGATACACAATTACTTTATTAATACTAATAAACAAGTTTATCAGTATGTAAATGCCAAAATGCACATAAAACCCCTTAAGGGCCTTTACCTTTTTTTCTGCCCGTTTATATTTAAGTTTTTCACTGTTTTTAATTTCCATAACACTATTTATTATTTCCATTTTGTGTTTTTTTTAGGATTTATATCATTATCCATAAGTTCTTTGAGTTTTCGTTTCTCCCAGTCTTTGTCAAAAAACGGGTTATACTCAAAAACTTTTATGGCCTTAAATACAATGGATATTCCCAATCCTAATGCTACCCATAAAAACCAAGGATGGTGCCATCGATTAGTATAAAAGTTTAATGCAGCTAAAAAGGCAAGAATTATAATATAAGACAACAGGCTACTATAAAACTTCTTGATTTTCTCAACTTTTTCTTTCGCTTTTAAATATTTGTATTCTTTTTCTGATTGTTCCATTTCTGTTTATTTGAATTATGCTTATTAATGAATAGACATGTCTTTTGGTTTACTAATTTAGTCTAGGCATCATACCTCTCATTCCTTGTCCATAAACTCTCTAATTTTACGTTCTTCCCAGTCTTTTCCCATTATTGGGTTAAACCCAAAGGCTTCTAAGCCATGCATTATTATACCAAATCCCCAGCCAAAAAGCGGAAAAACAATCCACGGAAAATCTGAGGTTTGGTAGTTTATAAATGCTAAAAACGGAATAACTAAAATATAGCTGAATAAATTGTAATAAAATCCTTTTATGTTCTCTAATTTTTCTTTGGCTCTCTTATATCTTTTTTCGTCTAAATAATCTTGTTGTGTATTCACGATATTAATTTTTTGTGTTAATAATGGCAGTATTACCCTAAATTCATTTTTTGATTCTTCTATGTGTACTTTTCGGTCTGTTAACAATTCGTAACGTTGTACTATGTTTGCCAGCCCTACACCCGAACTTTTTTTAATCACCTGTTTGGGCTGTAAATTGTTTTCTACTACCAGAGTATTATCTATCTCTATAATGGAAATCTGCAAGGGACTCTTGGGGCTTGCCACATTGTGCTTTACCGCATTTTCTAACAATAGCTGTAAAGACAACGGAACCACTTTGGCCTCATTGTTTTTTATTATGTTTGGCATGTTGCAAACAATACTGTCTTCAAACCGCATTTGCAGCAGTTTAATGTACGTTTTAGCAAATTCTAATTCCTCTTCTACGCTTACCAATTCTTTGTTTTTTTGCTCCAATACATACCTATATACTTTGGACAAAGAAGCGGTGAAGTTTTGTGCAGAATCCGGGTTTTCGTCTATTAAACTAGTTAAAACATTCAGGCTGTTAAATAAAAAATGAGGGTCTAATTGATTTTTTAGAGCATCAAACTGTGCTGATGCCGCACCGGCTATTATTTTTTGTCTGGTTACCTTTTTCTTTTGACTTTCCTTATAAAAATAGACGGCATGAAAAACAGCCGAAATGGTCAAAGTTATGATAAAAGCCAGCAAATAGTATATTCCGTTTTTACTTTCTTCCGCAAAAAATTCGGCTGTGGGTTCTCCTTCTATTACCACTTCTACAAACATTTTTAATAAAAATAGTGTAAGCATGGTAATAACAATACTGCCGACTATTCCCACAGCAATTCTGTATTTAGAAAACCTTCCCCATTCCACACAATCTAAATAGTTAAAAAAGTAATAATTTACAGCAGTAAGTACAATACTAAAAAGTTGTTGATACCCAAAAATAGTAAGCATTTGAGCGTTAAAACCCACCGGAATACCCATACTATATCTATAAAGCACATTTATTATAAAAAGTACAGTTCCTATTAATAGGCCAATACCCAGTATTTTTTGAATATCTTTCATCCTTTTATCTACTAATACTTAATAGTTATTTCCATATTTTCATCAGTTACGGTAAACTTTGCAGCATCAAAAGTGGGTGGCCCCATATGCGGTGGGTTATTGGACATTCCCCAGTCTTCCAGAGGCATATTTTGCTCATCCATATCAAACTTATCATTGTTATTTCCGTCATGATAACTGATAATGGCGTATTCACCGGGTTTTACATTTTCAAATTGCACTTCCGTACTTTTGTCTTTTATTTTGCTTATTTTTCCATTTAATGGCTGCATCATAAAATTTGCTTTGTCATAAAGAGCTATTCTTACCACGCCTTTATCGCTGGTAAGATTTGGTATTTTTACGGTTATGGTTATTCCTTCTGCTGTAGCAGACTCTGTTGTTTGTGACTGAGCATCAGTAAATTGCGATACTAAAAACAAAAACAGTACAGTTATAATTCTAATCATAATGGTTATATCTTTGGTTAAACATTTATTTAATGATACAAATGTGAAAAAAGTTTATAGCTTCTAAAAGAATTAATTACCGAACTGTATTTTTTTACCGATGAATTGTTAATTTTGTACTTATCCACCAAAAAAATTTGCAACCGTTACTTAAATAGCCCTTTTATGCTCATAAAAATACGCAATCTGAATATATTATTTTTCTCATTCGTTTTTTTACTGATGATAAATTGTAAGGATAAGCCAAATTTACAGCACGAAAAAATTGTTTTGCCCAAAATTAATTTCTGGGAATCACAGCCTTCTTGCGGTTTACCTTTTGAGTTTAAATACCATCCGGATTCTATAATGGATTTTTTTTATACCATAGAAAATTATAAATCAACAGGAAAGATTACTGCCCAGAATAGTTTTAACGCACTTTTCTCAGATGCTACTCTTTTTAGAGTTTCCGATGATTTAATGGCTAAGGACGAAAACGGTTATCCCTATAAAGGCAATGCCTATTTCTTTAAAAAATTACCCGATTTCCACAATCATAAAATAATGCTGTTTACTTATGAGAACAGCAATCAGGAATATTATTTGCCTTATATGGAATTACAAACTTTTGATAAAGACAAATTGTTAATAGATAAAATGATAGTTGCGGGTGGTTTCGCAAAAGATTGCAGTTGGAACAGGTCTTTTTCTATAGACAAGAATTTTACCCTTACAGTTACTGATACCGAAAGTTGTTTTGATACTGAAAAAGAAGATATAGTTGATGAGAAAACAATTGTTTGGAAATATCAAATTCAAGAAAATGGCCGGATATTGGAAATAAAGGAAAAGGCTTTATAAAATCACCTATCTATTTTTTATCTTTAAACACATTATGACTTTCAAAAAGTGCATCATCCAAATAAATTTTATCTTTTTTTCGGTTAAAATAAAAAGTAAGGCAGGTTCTATATAAAAAACCACTAAAGAAATTTCTTTAGTGGTTTTTTAGTGTCCCTTAAAAAAGGACAGTGTTTAAATTTAGAATTATTTTTGTTTTTTAGAGCCGCAATACATCGGCTCTTTAAAATATTTTTAAAAGGTTTTTTGCTTCTTGTACTTTTGGAAAAGAAACAGCTTAAATAGTAAAAAACATTTAAGCTGTTTCAAATAAAAGCAATCAACCCAATTTGCTCTTTGTTAATAATTGTCTTCTACTACGTTTCCTTCTTTGTCAAAAATTAAACCTACACTTGCGTTTAGGTTATAAAGGGAATTGTTATTTACATTTTCCGTTTTCAATTTCACTTTTTTTAATTTTAATACGGTAAAAGTAGCATAGAATTCTAAAGACATTCTCAATTTAAATTTCTTAAAAATTATTTAACAAATTTTTAAAGATGAGGTAAGAGAACATCAACATAAAACGAATAAGTGTAAACGGAAAAATTATACCAAATCTATTATAAGTAGTATTTTATAACAGATTTGGTATTGAACTCTTTTAGTAAAGAGAAACTCAGTTCCTTAGCTTTGCCTGGTTACCTCAGGCTTGTGTCAGGTAAATTTTAGAAATTAAAAAGCATATTGTAAAAATATTGAAAAATTAATCCCCGGCTCTGTAATAGGAGTTTTATTAAAACCGGCTTGGTTTTTAAACGCAAAGTTTAAATGATTATGGTATTTTTTATCGGTAAGATTTAAAACACCTAAGCCTATAGTAGCATTTTTAAAGGGAATTAATCCCAAACGAATATCTATTGTTTCGTAACCTGCAGTTTCACTTTCTCCAAAAGTTTTGGCAATATTAGTTTGTTTACTTGTGATGTTATATTGAATGTTAGCCCAAAACTTTTCTTTTTCTAAACCCAGTTTTAATACACTATTAAAAGGCGGATTTAAAGGTAAACTCTCATCAAAATCTTTATTTTTAGTATGTACATAACTTGCTGTGGTTTCAAAATAATAATCCTTTAAAAAATCAAGTTTTACAGCAGCTTCAAAGCCTATCTTATTGGCATTTTCTAAATTTCTAAACACTTTAGGGTGTATAGGCTTCATGTTTGGCATAAATCTTCTGGTAAGCGTTTTGTCAACTACGGGAGTAATGTAATTTTCAAACACAGAATAGTAAAAAGAAGCATTGTAACTAAAGTTATCAAAACTGTTGTGTAATGCTTGTTTTCCTTTAAAGCCAATTTCAAACTGATTATTTACTTCTGCTTTTAAATCAGGATTACCAACATACTCATAGGCATCTTGTCCTACAGAAAAATGATTGATAAAACGTTCAGTCATAGTAGCAGGGCGTGTACCTCTACCATAAGCCACCTCAAATAAGAAACTGTTAGAAAAACGTTTTTTTAATGAAACGTTGCCGCTTATGGTATGTTCTGTTCTTTTTTTAAGATTGTACATAGCGGCAAAATTGGCTTCGGGGTCTTTTATATCTGATGCAATATTATCATATCTTATACCGGTTGTTAAAAAAATAGAGGTATTTAGACTGTATTTAGCTTCGGCAAAAAGCCCTAAATCTGTAATATAAGAATCTTGCCAAATTTTATCTTTAAATTTTTTAGGAACCGGCAGAGGGTTACCCATCATATTTAATTTTACCAACCTGTTTCTATTACCTTCTTTTGCTATATGCATAGCGTCAAAACCTGTAAATAATGTAAAACTGTCTGAAGCTTTAATTTCAAATTCTAACTTTCCACCTGCCGTTATGGCTGTAACTGGCGATGTTGCTTCTACTCTTGCAAAAGAAGGACGATTAGTATTAGACATTAAATGATCTACATAACTGTAATAGGCTTTAAAATTTAAACCTTTTAACACCTTATCATAGTTTTTAAAGTAATAATCTAACGTAGCTACTGAACTATCGTCAAAATCAGTATCCATGGGTAAACCGGCATGTAAAACATCTCTTCCAAAAGATTGCCTCCAATGAAATTGTAACCGTTGATTTTCAGAAAAATTATATCCGGCTTTAACGCCGTATTCGGTACTTTTAAAAGAGGAAGGAATTTCAATAGAACCCCCATCTTTATAATTTCCAAAATTTCTATAACCAACATTACCTGTAATGTCAAAGCCTTTAGAAGCATAATTTAACTTTACCATGCTAACAAAAGAATTACCATTGGTTTCGTAACCGGATGACAGCTTGCCACTAAATCCGTTTTGCAGATTATTTTTTTTAGTAACAAAATTTATAATGCCACCAAAAGTATTACCGTAACGAACCGTAAAAGGCCCTTTAATTACTTCAATACGCTCAATTTCTTCCGGCAAAATATGTGTTGTAATAGGGTCCATTCTATTCGGGCAGGCATGTACGGCTTTTGTGCCGCCATCATATTGAATATTTAACTGCTCATATTGAGATGCTCTAAATGTAGGGTCAATGGCATAATTTCCTCTTTTTATAACAGAAAATCCATTAATATTCAAAAATAAATCAGCCACATTTTTAGGCTGTATCACACTTTTATCTTGTTGATTTATTACTGTAGTGTGCGTAGGGTCTGTTTTTAAGTTACCTTTAATAATTACTTCTTGTAATTTAATGGTCTTAGTTACAGATGTGTCTTTTTTTATCTCTTGAGAAAAAGATAAAAAAGTATAAAATGTGCATAAAAGCACAATAATTCTATATTTCATTTTTTTGTGTTTTAAGTAATACCAATGTTAAAAACAATCACCATAGCTAAGGCCATGTCTGCGTTTTTTGCCTTGTATAAGTAAAAATTTACACCCTAATCCAACATAGCATTATATATTTGGACTTGGTATAACAATGAGAAAATTTTTAATCACGGGGCGTATAGCCAAAGATATCATTACCCAAAATGACAGCTGCCTTAAAACTTATTTCTGATTCTTGAAAATTTTTATACAGCAACCCAACACTTCTAAATAAAATTATTTTTTTAGAAGCATACTTTGTACCCTTAGATTAATATTGTTGTTGATGAAATGTGTTACTTAATTTTCTGGCGGGTGGTCAATGACGTGGAGGTTTAAAAAAGTATAACCATTCAAATAAAAATAAAGAGCCTTTTTCATATATGAAGATACTGATAAACAATTAGTTAAATTTGTATGTATAATAAAAACCAAAGGTTCAATATTAATCGTAAATTCAGGCTTTTTTTCTTCGCTACTGGTTTCGAGAGCCATTTTAGTCATTTTACATTTACCGTTACATTTTAAATCAGGTTTGTCAATATTTTCGCAGTATTTTTCTATAAATCCGGCTCTATCTATTTGGTAAAAAACGGTTAAGTATAAATTAAAAACGGATTTGAAAACCAATAAAATGGTAAAAAAATAAATTAATATTTGATGGCTTAAACTCATCTTAATCACAAAATTATTGCTTTATTTATAAATAACAGATGATATTTGTTAGTTATTGGCATTTTCTATAAAATTTTTCACGGTTGTTTGAAATTTTTTTAAAAACTTTTGGATAGGTGTGTATAGTAAATAAAACAAACAGAAAACCGCCAATAAAAAGTTTATACCAAGTCTAATATCATTTCCACTTCAAAATTACTCAATAAAATGTGCCTTTTCATGCTATATTTCGTTGTAAAAATAAACTATAGCTAAGGCTATGTCTGCGTTTTTTGCCTTGTATAAGTAAAAATTCACACCCAAATTCAACATAGCATTATATATTAAATTTGGTATTATAAAGCACAAAATACAGATTTAAGGCATAAAAAAACCCCGGCTTTTAAGCCGGGGTTTTTTTATAATTTGTTTTGTAACTTACCTTAAAGAAACTCTTTTAAAGTCAACAACCTTTACATCGCCCAATGTTTTTACATATTGGGCCACACTTTGTTTGTTGTCTTTAATAAAAGTTTGATTTATCAAGGTATTATCTTTGAAAAAACGTTTAAGTTTTCCTTTGGCAATGTTATCTAACATAGCTTCCGGCTTGCCTTCTTGACGCAATTGGTCTTTTGCAATTTCTATTTCTTTATCTATTATGCTTTGATCTACACCATTTTCGTCTAAGGCTATTGGTGCCATCGCTGCGGCTTGCATCGCCACATCCTTAGCTACCACATCAGCACCGTCTTTAGCATCGGAAAGGCCAACTATAGTGGCTATCTTATTACCGGCATGGATATAGAAACCAACAAACGGAGCTTCTATTTTTTCAAAAGCACCTATTTCTATTTTCTCACCAATAACACCAGTTTGCTCAATTAGTTTTTCAGAAACACTAAGGCCGTTAATTTGAGACTGTAAAAACTCTTCTTTAGAGTTGCTATCCAATGCTAGATCAGCCAATTCATTTGCTAATTTCACAAAATCTTCATTTTTAGCTACAAAATCGGTCTCGCAATTTAATGAAATTACCACCCCTTTGGTTGCATTGTCATTTATTTTTGCAATAGCAGCCCCTTCAGAGGATTCTCTATCGGCTCTTTTTGCAGCAACTTTTTGTCCTTTTTTGCGGAGTATTTCAACTGCTTTATCAAAATCTCCTTCGGCTTCTACCAGTGCTTTTTTACAATCCATCATTCCGGCACCGGTACTTTTTCTTAAATTATTTACTTCTGCGGCTGTAATTTTTGCCATAGTTCTATCAAATTTTAAAAAATTAATTTTCTTTTTTTACTTTATCCGTAGTTTTTTCGGCTTCGGCTTTCACAGTTGTGGCATCAGCTTTAGCTTCTTTCTTTGCCTTTTGTGCTGCTTTTTTCCTTGTCTCTTCCTGTTCTTTCTCATTATTACGCTCCGTTAATCCTGCGGTAATGGCATCAGTGGCAAATGACAATATTTTATCTATTGATCTGGACGCATCATCATTAGATGGTATTACAAAATCTATACCGCGAGGGTCAGAATTGGTATCCACCATTGCAAAAATAGGGATGTTTAATTTCTGAGCCTCTGTTACAGCTATACTCTCACGGTGCGTGTCAATTACAAAAATGGCACCGGGCAAACGGGTCATATCAGAAATAGAGCCTAAGTTCTTTTCTAATTTAGCTCGTTGACGGGTTATTTGTAACTTCTCTCTTTTTGAAAGGGCTTCAAAAGTACCGTCTTGCTTCATTCTGTCTATTTGAGCCATTTTTTTAACCGCTCTTCTTATGGTTACAAAATTGGTTAACATACCCCCCGGCCATCGTTCTGTAATATAGGGCATGTTTACTGCATTAGCATGCTTGGCTACTATTTCCTTAGCTTGTTTTTTCGTGGCTACAAATAGAATTTTTCTGCCCGAAGCTGCTATTTTCTTAAGAGCTTTAGCTGAAGACTCTATTTTGGCTATCGTCTTGTATAGGTCTATAATATGAACACCGTTACGCTCCGTATAGATGTATGGTGCCATATTGGGGTTCCACTTTCTGGTCAAATGCCCAAAGTGTACTCCGGCATCTAATAAATTTTTAATTTCTGGTTTTTCCATGTTTTTTAGTTTACTTTCCTTTGTTATTTGATATGATTAGCAATACCTGAGTAGCCTGTGTAATGTAAGGGTCAAAGGTATTTGGATGCTAAACTCAACTTATTATTAAATAATTGAAAGATTGCATTTTTAATCTTTCAAAGTTCTTTTTAACGTTTAGAGAATTGGAATTTCTTACGGGCTTTTTTCTGACCGTATTTCTTGCGTTCTACCATTCTTGGGTCTCTGGTGAGTAAGCCTTCGGGTTTTAAAATGGCCTTGGTTTCCTCGTCTATTTCTACCAATGCTCTGGTAATGGCCAGCCGTATAGCTTCCGCTTGTCCGGTAACACCACCTCCATATACATTTACATTAACGTCAAAGTTTTTTTGATTATTTGTTAATGTAAGTGGTTGTTTTACTTTGTACTGCAAAGTGCCGGTAGTGAAATAATTGTTTAATTCTCTTTTATTAATGGTTATGTTTCCATTTCCTTTTGAAACATAAGCTCTGGCTACGGCGGTTTTTCTTCTGCCTATTTTATGTACTATATCCATCTTATCTTAAATCGTTTAGGTTAAGTGGTTTTGGGTTTTGTGCAGTTTTGTTATGTTCTGCCCCTTGAAACACATGCAAATTTTTAAATAATGCATTACCCAACTTGTTTTTGGGTAACATCCCTTTAACGGCGTTTTCTACTAACCTTTCAGGATTCTTTTTAAAGAGGTCGGCGGCGGTCTTAGAACGTTGCCCGCCGGGATAGCCGGTATGGCGGATATAGTTTTTACCTTCCCATTTATTACCGGTTAGTTTAATTTTTTCTGCGTTAATGATAATCACATTATCACCACAGTCCACATGAGGCGTGAAGTAAGGCTTATATTTACCCCTTATTAAAGCGGCAACTTTAGAAGCTAAACGACCCAATACCTGCCCGTCCGCATCCACCAATACCCACTCTTTTTTTACGGTGGCTTTATTGGCCGATACTGTTTTGTAACTTAATGTATTCACACTAATAGTTTTTTGTATTATTAATAAATTATTTTATCCCTTAAAAAAGGGTTTGCAAAGGTAATATTTATTATTTAGTTAGCCAACCCCTTGGCTTTAATTTTTTTACAACAGTTTTACGATTGGTAAAAAACTATACTCGCAAAAGATCCCTGTCATAATTTATTTTTCATTAGGTTTGTGAATAATAGCAGTAATGTATGAAATGAGCATAAAAAAATTTAATTCTTTTTAGGTTAAATTTCTTATGCAAAACAAAAGACGCCTAAACACATATTCAATTTTATAATTTATTAAAAATATAAACAGATGAAATTCCAATTTTTTCCTTTTTTGTTATTTTTTCTTTTCGTTTCTAATAACTTGGTATCTCAAAGTGGCAAAACACCTGCCCGTGCAGAAAACGGGATGGTGGTTTGCAGCCATTATCTGGCTTCTAAAGCAGGCCGTGATATTCTAAAAAAAGGCGGAAATGCCATAGATGCTTCGGTTGCAACCGCTTTTGCCCTGGCGGTTACACTCCCTTCTGCCGGAAATATTGGCGGCGGCGGATTTTTAGTCTATTACGGAGCTGACGGTAAAAAAACTACGTTTAATTTCAGAGAGAAAGCTCCTATAGCGGCTACAGAAACTATGTTTCTGGGCAAAGACGGAAAAATAAAAGACAATTCCAATCACGAAGGTTTATTGTCCGTGGGTGTTCCCGGAACCGTAGCCGGACTTTATCTGGCCCATAAGAAAATGGGAAAATTACCTTGGGCAGATTTGGTAGCTCCAGCCATCCAATTAGCGGAAGAAGGTCATCCTGCAACGTATCGCAATGAATGGTTTGTAAATTATATTTTTGATAATAAAGAGGAATACCCTTCAACAGCCAAAACATTTTTAAAAAATGGCGAAACAACATACCAACCCGGAGAAATCTGGAAACAACCGGAACTGGCAAAAACCTTAAAGCGTATTCAAAAACATGGATCCGACGGATTCTACAAAGGCAAAACAGCCCAGTTAATAGCCGATTTTATGAAAAAAAACGGCGGATTGATTACTAAAAAAGATTTGGCTAACTACCAAGCTCAGGAACTGGCTCCAATAACAGGCACTTATCGCGAATATGATATTGTATCTATGCCTCCACCAAGTTCCGGAGGGGTGGCACTTATAGAGATGTTGAATATCTTAGAAGGTTACGATTTAAAATCGGCCGGACATAATTCTGCAGCTTATTTGCATCTCCTGACTGAGGCCATGCGAAGGGCTTTTGCCGATAGAGCCCAATATCTTGGTGACCAGGATTTTAATCCAAATATGCCAATAGCTGTTTTAACATCTAAAGAGCATGCAGAAAAACTGCGGGCAAATATTTATAAAAACTTAGCTTCTGTAAGTGATTCAGTGAATTTTAACAAAGCACACCTACAACCTGAAAGTGAGGAAACTACCCACATTTCTGTGGTAGATAAAGAAGGCAACGCGGTTTCGCTCACTTATACATTAGAGTACAGCTATGGGTCAAAAATTGTAGTGGAAGGTGCCGGATTTTTACTCAATAACGAAATGGGTGATTTTAACCCCATTCCCGGATATACTAATGCCCAAGGGTTAATTGGTACTAAACCCAATTTAGTCCAACCAGAGAAACGTATGCTCTCCAGTATGACACCTACCATAGTAGGCAAAAACGGTAAACCTTATCTGGTTATAGGCAGCCCGGGCGGCAGAACTATTATCAATACGGTACTGCAAGTCATTCTAAATGTTATTGATTTTGACCTGAATGTAGCTCAGGCCATAGAAGCTCCCAGAATCCACCATCAATGGTTGCCGGATATTACCTTTTATGAAGAATTTGGTATCTCTCCTGATACGGAAAAAATATATAAAAGTATGGGACATAAGATAGACTACAGGACTTTTCAGGGACAGGCTATGGGAATAATCATCGATTATCATAAAGATATGCTCTACGGTGGTGCAGACTCCAGAAGTTATGATGCCAAAGCAGTGGGGTATTGATGAGATATATTGTTATACCAAGTCTAATATATAATGCTATATTGGATTTGGGTGTGAATTTTACTTATACAAGGTAAAAAACGCAGACATAGCCTTAAATATGAGACATCAATGTGCCTCCAGCCAATTATTTCCAATACCCAATTCTACGTCTAAAGGGACGGCCAATTTATAGGCATTTTCCATTTTAGTTTTTATAATTGGTTTTAAGCTGTCTAATTCATCTTTATGCATGTCAAATACCAATTCGTCATGAACTTGTAATAGCATTTTACTTTGTAATTGTTTTTCCTGAAGATAATTGTAAATATCTATCATGGCCAGCTTGATAATATCCGCTGCACTACCCTGTATGGGAGCATTTACGGCATTTCGCTCAGCGGCTCCTCTTACTACTGCATTTCCGGAATTAATATCTTTTAAGTACCGCCGCCTACCCAACACCGTTTCTACATAGCCGTTTTTTCGGGCAAAATTCACCTGACTGTCAATATATGCACGTAGTCTGGGGTAAGTTTCATAGTAAGTGTCAATCAAATCTTTAGCTTCACTTCTTGATAAAGTAGTCTGATTACTTAAACCAAATGCCGATACCCCGTAAATAATTCCAAAATTAACCGTTTTTGCATTACTACGCTGTTCTCTGGTAACTTCCGCAATAGGTATGTTAAAAACTTTAGCCGCAGTAGAAGCATGGATGTCCTCTCCCTTTTCAAAGGCCGCAATCATATTTTCTTCTCCACTTAGAGCAGCAATAATACGCAATTCTATCTGCGAATAATCTGCCGCCAACAAGGTATAGTTTTCATTTTTCGGGATAAAGGCTTTTCGTACCTGCCTGCCTCTTTCTGTTCGGATGGGGATGTTCTGTAAATTAGGATTATTGGAACTCAGCCTGCCGGTGGCGGCTACTGCCTGAGCATAAATGGTATGAATTCTATTGGTTTTTGGGTTTACCTCATTGGGCAATGCATCTACATAAGTACTTTGTAATTTTTTGTACTGCCGCCATTCTAAAATATCTCTTACTATTTGGTGGTCTTTGGCTAAATAGGATAGTACATCTTCAGCAGTGGAATATTGGCCGGTTTTAGTTTTTTTAGGGTTTTTTACCAGTTTTAATTTATCAAATAATATGGGGCCTAGCTGCTTTGGTGAACCCAAATTAAAGGCTTCTCCGGCTTGTTCAAAAATAGTTTTTTCCAGTCGGCTGATATCTTTAGTAAGGGCTTTTGACAATTCTTTCAAATAGTCACAATCAATATTAATTCCTTCAATTTCCATGGCCGATAACACATTTACTAATGGCATTTCTACTCCATCAAACAGCTTGGTTAAATTTCCACTTTTTAGTTCTTTCTTAAAATAAGCCATAAGCCTGAAGGTAATATCAGCATCTTCTACAGCATATTCGGTTTGCTTTTCTAAGGCTACATCTCGCATAGAACCTTGGTTTTTTCCTTTTTTGCCAATAAGTTCCTCTATAGGCTGGGGTTTATAATGCAAATAGGTTTCTGCTAATCTGTCCATGCTGTGCCTCATATCCGGATTGATGAGATAATGGGCAATCATAGTGTCAAATAATTTACCTTTTACCGGCATATTGTAATTGGACAATACTTTAATATCATACTTTAAATTATGCCCTGTTTTTTCTATGCTCTCATCTTCAAAAAACGGTCGAAACTCTTCCAATATTTGCTGTGTTTCTTCCTGACTTTCAGGAAAATGCAAATAATAGCCTTTTCCGGGATACCATGAAAAAGCAATCCCGATAAGTTCTACTTCCAAGGCTTTTAAACCGGTGGTCTCCGTGTCAAAACAAACAATTTTTTGCGATTGTAAATTTTTCAATAATATTTTTCGTGCCAAAGACGTATTAACTAATTGGTAAAAATGGGGTGTTGTTGCGAGTGAGCCTTTTCCATCATTTGTATCAGTTTCAGGCTTTGTGCCACTTCCGGGTTGGCTAAACAAGTCAAATTGGGTGCCTTGTGGTATTTTGTTATCGGCTTTTTTCGTCGGTTCATTTTTTTCTACAGGTTCCGGTTCCCTGCCAAAGGTTTTAAGCAAATTGGCTTTTAGCCGCCTAAATTCCAATTCCTCAAAAATTTTACCCACCGCCTCTAAATCCGGAGTGTTGAGTTCAAAATCATGGGCATTAAAATTTACAGGAACATCTAATATAATGGTAGCCAATTGTTTAGAGAGTAGTCCCTGAGCTTTATTAGCCTCCACCTTCTCTTTCATTTTGCCTTTTAACTGATCTATATTTTCAAACAGGCCTTCTATGCTACCATATTCTTTAATAAACTTTTTAGCCGTTTTATCACCCACACCCGGCAAGCCCGGTATATTGTCAATAGAATCACCTTTCATGGCTAAAAAATCTATTACTTGTTCCGGCCGTTCTACTTCAAACTTTTTTTGCACTTCCGGAATGCCCCAAATCTCCACGCCATTACCCATTCGTGCAGGTTTATACATAAAAATATTCTCGGAAACCAACTGTGCAAAATCCTTATCCGGTGTTACCATATAGGTTTTATAGCCCTCTTTTTCGGCTTGTTTGGATAAAGTGCCTATAATATCATCTGCTTCATAGCCCTCTTTTATCATAATTGGGATATGCATAGCTTCTAAGATTCTCTTTATATACGGTACAGCTACTTTTATGGCTTCCGGTGTCTCATCCCTATTGGCTTTGTAATCCTCATAAAGCTCTACCCTATCCACACTGCCGCCTTTATCAAAACATACTGCCAGATGATCCGGGTTTTCTTTTTTTATCACTTCCAGAAGGGAGTTCATAAAACCCATAACAGCCGAAGTATCCATGCCTTTTGAATTTATAATTGGTTTTTTTATAAAAGCATAATAGGCTCTAAAAATTAAAGCGTAGGCATCCAAGAGGAAAAGGCGTTTTTGTTCCGGCATGGTCTTTTGGTTTTTAGTATGCTCAAAACTACAAAGATTGTTTTTAGTGGCGAAATATTTGCCTCAAAATCACATTTTCAACAATTATCACTAATTTTATATAGCAAAACGGACACCATGAAAGACTTTTCTTCTAACACTTTTTATCCAATTTTTCAAAGGCAAAAAGAACAACTTCTAAAAATTGGAAACACCACCTGCAAAAAACGAATAGAAAAGTTAAATGCTTTAAAAAATGCCGTGGAAACAGATTACAGAGAAGCCCTAAAAAAAGCAATATATGCAGATTTTAAGAAACCCTCTACAGAAACCGATCTTACTGAAATTTATCCTGTAATTTCGGAAATAAAATATGTAAAAAAACACCTGAAAAGATGGATGAAACGGCAATATGTTACCACGCCATTGCCCTTAACCGGCTCGTCTTCTTACATCAAATACGAACCTAAAGGGGTTTGCCTTATCATTTCTCCATGGAATTTTCCCATAAACCTCACTTTAGGCCCACTCATTACTGCCATAGCAGCCGGAAATACAGTGGTGTTAAAACCATCGGAATTTACGCCACATACTTCAGCAGTGTTAGCTGAATTAATTGGGAATATTTTTAATGCAGAGGAAGTAACCTTAGTAGAAGGTGCCGTAAAAGAAACTCAAGAACTATTGGCTTTGCCTTTTAATCATATCTTTTTTACCGGTTCGCCAAAAGTAGGAAAAATAGTAATGGAGGCCGCAGCCAAAAATTTAAGCTCCGTTACTTTAGAATTAGGGGGCAAATCGCCAACCATTGTGGATAAAACTGCCAATATTAAAAAAGCTGCGAAAAAAATTGCATGGGGCAAGTACATAAACAACGGCCAAGTTTGTTTATCACCGGATTATCTGCTGCTTCATAAAGCTGTAAAAATGGAGTTTTTGAAGCATTTTAAAAGCTATATTGAAAAATTTTATACGAATAATCCACAACATACAGACTCTTATTGCAGGATAATAAACGATATTCATTTTGAACGATTAAAAGAAACTATTTCCGAAGCAGAAAAAAAAGGAGCAACAGTTATTACCGGGGGATTAGCCAATAAAACCAACCTTTATATTGCCCCTACCGTTATTACCGATGTGCCAAAAGATACTGCCCTGCTTAAAGAAGAAATATTTGGCCCCATATTACCTGTTCTTACTTATGAAAATTTGAAAGAAGCCATCGATTATATAAATTCTAAAGAAAAGCCACTGGCACTGTACATTTTTAGTAAAAAAAATAGCATAATCCAAAAAATTATCCATCAAACCAGAGCAGGAAGTACCTGTATAAACAATACCATAGTGCAGTATTCTAATCCTAATTTGCCCTTTGGCGGCAGCAATAATAGTGGAATTGGAAAATCGCACGGTTTTTATGGTTTTAGGGCTTTTTCAAATGAACGAGCCATTTTAAAACAGCATACCAAAAGCATGGTGGAGCAATTGTATCCGCCATATAACGGTTTTAAACAGAAATTGGTTAATTGGACAATTAAATGGTTTTAACAATATATGGGCATATTGCGGTTTAAGGGCTTATTTAAAAAAATTTGTTATCTTGAGATGTAAAATTTTCTTATGCAGATACAATCTAAACTTCCGGATTTAAAAACCACCATTTTTACCATTATGTCCAAATTGGCAAAGGATTATAATGCCATTAATTTATCTCAGGGTTTTCCTGATTTTGATATGGATTCCGGCCTAATTAAATTGGTAAACGATGCCATGGAAGCCGGATACAATCAATACGCCCCTATGCAAGGAGTGTTTGCTTTACGAGAAGAAATTGCCATGAAATATGAAAATTTATATGGGACCACCTATCATCCGGAAACAGAAATTACTCTTACCGCAGGAGCAACTCAGGCTATTTTTACTGCCATAACTGCCATAGTGCACAGGGGCGATGAAGTAATTATTTTTAAACCGGCCTATGATTGCTATGAACCGGCTATAAAATTAGCCGGTGGCCAACCGGTTTCCATACAGTTGCAGGCACCGCACTATAAGCCCAATTGGCAAGAAGTTAAAAATGCCGTTTCAAAAAAAACTAAATTAATTCTCATCAACACCCCGCATAATCCCAGCGGTATGGTTTGGAAAAAAAAGGATTTGGATGCTCTGGCCAAGCTGGTTGACAATACCGGAATTTTTGTGTTGAGTGATGAGGTGTATGAACATATAGTCTTTGACAAAATAAAACACCACAGTATTTGTACAAACAAAATTCTAAAAGAACGTTCTTTTATCACTGCTTCATTTGGTAAAATATTTCACAATACCGGTTGGAAAATGGGATACTGTGCTGCTCCAATAGCATTAATGAAAGAATTTCAGAAAGTGCATCAATTCAATGTGTTTTCTATTAATCACCCTATGCAAATAGCTTTGGCAACCTATTTAAAAACTCCGGAGCATTATCTCTCACTATCCGGTTTATTTCAGGAAAAACGAGATTTGTTTTTAAATGGATTAAGAGGCAATAGATTTAAGTTTGTACCGTCTCAGGGTACGTATTTCCAATTGTTGGATTACAGTGCTATCACCAATGAAAACGATGTTAATTTTGCAAAGAGGTTGGTTAAAGAATACGGTTTGGCATCCATCCCCGTTTCGGTTTTTAACAAAGATGAGATAGATCAAAAAATGTTGCGGTTTTGTTTTGCAAAAAAAGATGAAACGTTAAATAAAGCAATTGAAATTTTAAATAAGATTTAACCTGTATCATTCCCGGTTGAATCTACCTCAAAATTACTCAATAAAATGTGCCTTTTTACGCTATATTTCGTTATATAAATATAACAATAGCCGGAAGAGATTTTAATGCAATTTTGACAGCTTATGGCAATTTTAAATGAAGTAATACCGGATTATATGATATATTTATAAGTATGCGAAATATAAATCTTAATAAATATTTAAGTGTTTAATATCTCTAATTTCTTTACATTTGATATAATTTAAAAAAACGGAATTATGAAAAAATTACAATTCATTCTCACATTATTTCTTTTGTTGTTATCAGTAACCGTATTAGCACAAAAAATTGAATACAACGGAAAAGAATATCATGTTAAAAAAGATAAAATATTTTTAGATGGTGTAGATGTTACTACAAGTCTAAATGATGCAGAACGAACCGCTATAAAAACTACTTTGGCCGAAAAACTGGCCAGAGAAAAAAAATTAAAAGAGGCTGAAGAAGCACAGAAAAAAGCAGAAAAAAAGCAGAAAAAAGCAGAAAAATCCCAAAAAAAGGCAGAAAAAAAGCTAAAAAAGCGTGAAAATGCCCAAAAAGCACTTGAAAAGAGCCAAAAAAAGCACAAAAAGGATATGGCTAAGTATGAGAAGCTAAAAAGAAAAGGCAAACTTTCTCCGGAAGACGAAGGTAAATGGCTTAAAAAATTGGAAAAACAAAAAGAAAAAATAGTAAATTGTTTTCAGGATGGTAAATACGCACAACGCTCTGCTAGCCAGCAGAGCGTTGTGCGTATTTTTCAAAGAATATAATAACCTGAGTTCGATTAATATTGTGATCACAGCTTTCTTTATTTTTGATTAGAAATTTTATGAAATTTTCGAGTAATATCGAGATATTACGAGGAGATTT
>PDWI01003017.1_pt1 | contig 24775 bp, 28 predicted proteins | sample 1430891 | NCBI WGS metagenome assembly PDWI01 (sample SAMN01162508, study PRJNA174530) | Oral metagenome, whole genome shotgun sequencing project. | biome: Marine environment; feature: Marine mammal; material: Swab sample of the gingival sulcus; isolation source: swab sample of gingival sulcus...
TTACAGTCAGTAACCGGAAAAATGTCAAGAAGTAATTCAAGTAAATAGTACTTCTTAGCGAATGATTAAAATCATTCAGTAATAAACCCAATAAAAAGGTGTCCAATTTCTTGGACACCTTTTTTGCGTATAGATAGGTGTATTTTGAAATGCATGATGGTATTTGAAAGAAAAATTGATTTTTTTTCAAATTAAGTGAATTTTTTTTTAAATATCTTAGTATATTAATTATCAATAAAATAATCAATAAAATAGTTCGTTTATCACAGAAAAAAGCATCTAATTGCAGAAAAAAATCAAAAAATTTTCGCAAAAAATTTTGGTGTAATGAAATTATTTGTATCTTTGCATCGCTTTAGGGAACAAAACACTAAAGCAAACGTTCTTAAAAACAAAATTCCTCTTTAGCTCAGTTGGTTAGAGCATCTGACTGTTAATCAGAGGGTCCTTGGTTCAAGTCCAAGAAGAGGAGCATAGGTCAAACATTTTATATTTTTGTCAAATGGAAAATTATACACCTTTTGCTTTCTATAGAGAATTTTTAGATGAAGAAATTTATAATGAATTAGAGAAGTATGAATTTGAAGGCACAGAGGTTGATTTGTTAGAATATTATACAGATAAAAATGGTCAGACATTTCTATTAGGAGAAATAACAAAAAGAGACACCAAAAATTATGTTATAGAATATATTGATAAAGGAGAAAAAAAGATTTATTCTCTTGAAAATAATGTTAAGGATAAATTAACCTCTGAAATCAATAAAACTATTCAGTATATAGAAAAAGGTTTTGAGGCACGTTTAATGAACCCCAAAGAAATTGAAGTATTTTCTCAATTCCTCAACAGAGGATTGTCTATAATAAAACACAAAAAAGCATATAGTGAATTTAGTTTTCTTGAAAAATATTTCAATAAGATAGAAGAGGTTATTTCTGCTTATTCTACATTAAATATAACAGATTTTCCACAAATTATAATCAATAATAATGTTTATTCTTATGTGTTAATTTCTGAAAACCCAACAGAAATTATAGAAAAACTTTATACAGGACTAATAAATCAAGAGCCTAATCCAATTATAAGTTGTAGTAAAGAAGATTTTGTCAATGCTTTTACTGGTAAAGAGGTAAAAGAAGGTGTAAAATGGTTAATTGTTGGTAAAAATAAACATACAAGTAAACCATCATTATTTTACTTTATTGATAAGCTTATTGACTTAGGATTTATTAGTCCAAATATTCTAAGTGACTACAATAAATATATAAAATATATTTTTAGAGATAGTAATGGAAATGAGTTGAAAAATATCAAACAATCGAGAGCAAGTTTTTCAAATGTTCCTCAGGATAGATATTTGATAGACAATATTTTATCTTTATTGTAAAACGTTCTTAAACTATACCTTTACCATACAGTAAGGGTATAGTAAAAATCCCACTTTTCAAGTTTGTCTTTTCTTAGCAGCATATTAATCAGGATATGCGCATATCCATAATTTTTTTAAGTTATGGAATTAGTCCTAAAACAAATTGAAGAATTAAAAAGACTTTTAGAAGAAAGCAAATTACAAAATAAAGAATTTCTAACATTAGAAGAAAGTGCTAGATATTTAAGTGTTTCGAAATCACACTTGTATAAACTTACAAGTAAGAATGAAATACCGTTTTACCAGCCAACAGGTAAAAAAATCTATTTCAAAAAAGCTGAAATTGATAAATGGATTTTTAACTCCAAAGTTCAGTCTGTTTCAGATGTAGAAGATGGAGTTGAACTTTACTTAGGTAAAAATAAAAGAGCTTCATTATGATAGATTTTGTAAAAATGAGTTACAAAGATAAAGTTGAAGCTGAAAGTTTTATATTAAAAGAAGAGAACTTTCCTAAAATGAGAGCTATATTAGAAATTCATACAGGAGTTATTGAATATCCATACAAAACCAAATTAGAAAACATGGATATTCATATAACTAATACAAGAGTTTATTTGAAAAATTCACTTCATAAACTGAATAATTCTAGAAAAAAGAGAGAACAACAAAATTATAATGATTTTACATATTCAGAACTTATTGAAAATGTAGAATTTATAAACAGTAGTTTTCCTAAGATTGAAGATGCAAGATTATCTCAATTAGAATCTGGATTAAATATTAAAACTAATAATCCTGCTGAAATTATTATAAGGGAAAATATCATTATGCATAATTATAAAATTCATAATGAGTATCATACCTTTAAAGGTAAAGGAGAATACAAGCAATTTGGTCATTCAAACTATTACATAAAAGTTTACGATAAAGCAAAGCAATATAATTTATCTAAAAATATATTAAGGTTTGAAATAAAATATATAAAAAGTAGAGGTTTTAATAATTATGGAATTCATAATATTCTTGACTTGAAAGATAAAGACAAATTAAGAAAACTATATGAAAATTTATTACAAAGATTTGATGAAATGTTAATTATAGATGATTATAAGAATAATCCAAAAATCCTCAAAAAAACAAAAAATCAAATAGAAAAGTATACAAACTACAATTATTGGGGAAATATTTCTAACAGAACAAAAAAATCAAGAGAAAGAACGAGGTTTAAAGAGATTTTAGAGAAATACAAATTATTGAAAATCAAAGAGGAATTGAGAGAAAAATTAGTTGATAAATTTGAGTATTTAATTAATAATTAAATGAAATAGTGTTACAAAATCTCTATATACAAATTAGAGATTTTGTAGCAAACAAAATAGAAAAAATTATGGCATCAGTAAAAATAATATTAAGAAATAAAATAAATTCACAAGGAGAAAAACCAGTAGTATTAAGAATTATAAAAGATAGAAAAATTAAAATTATAAATCTAGGATTAAATTGTAAAGATAAAGATTGGGATAATACAAATAATGAATTTAAAAGAAGTTGCCCAAATCATTCTAAAAGAAATATAGTAATTTTAAAATTAAAAGAAAAAGCCTTACAAATTATTGATAATTTTAAATTAGAAGATACAGACTTCACTTTATCTCAATTTGAGGAAAAATTTAGAGATAAATCATCTACACAAGTTACAGTGTCAGAATTTTGGTTAGAAAAAATAGCAGACTTAAACCTTGCGGGAAGAACGGGAAATGCAAGAGCCTATCAAGGTGTATATAATTCATTCTTTAAATTTATCAAAAATAAATCAATTCTTTTTAGAGATATTACACCTGCTTTATTGGATAAATATGAAACTTATTTAAGAAGTAGAAATAATACGGATGGAGGCATTGGCGTAAAAATGAGAGAAATTAGAGCTTTGTATAATGATGCAATTAAAAAAGGAGTTGTTCAAAAAAAATATTATCCTTTTGAATTGTATAAAATTTCTAAATTAAAAGGACGAAATATTAAGAAAGCATTATCAAGAGAGGAGATGAAAAAATTAGAAAGTATTGATACTTCTATGTTACCTCATTTGATAAATTCCAAGAACTATATGATTTTTAGTTATTACACAGGAGGAATGAATTTTGCTGATATTTTAAGGCTGACTTGGGATAATATTGATGGAGATAGAATTAATTATACTAGGGCTAAAACCAAAACAAATTTTTCTGTACAAATTTTAGAGCCTGTAAGAGAGGTTTTAGAATATTATAGAAAGCAAAATAAATCTACAAAATATGTGTTCCCTATCTTATTGAGTGATGATTTAACTCCTATCCAATTAGAAAATAGAAAGCAAAAAACATTAAAGAAGTTCAATAAAGATTTGAAAGAAATTGCAAGAATTCAAGGGGTGGATAAGAATGTTACAAGTTATGTTATTAGGCATAGTTTTGCTACGAATTTAAAATTTTCAGGAGTTTCAACAGATGTAATTGCTGATGCAATGGGGCATAAAAGTTCAGTAATCACAACTGCTTATCTAAAAAGATATTCTAATAAAACAATTGATAATGAAATGAGAAAACTTCTTGAGTAATCATTGTTAATTATTAAAAATTTAAAAAGGTTAATCTCAAAAAAAGAGATTGACCTTTTTTCATATAAAAGAAACAATTAAAATAAATATTAACTATTAAATTTAAAAGTTATGCAGTTAAAAAAAAGTAAAAGACAAAATGTAAAATTAAGATTAGGAATTTCAGGAGCATCGGGGTTTGGCAAAACTACTAGCGCTTTATTATTAGCCTATGGAATGACTCAGGATTGGAGTAAAATAGCACTGATTGATACGGAAAACTCATCAGCAAGTTTGTACTCAGATTTGGGAGATTTTAATGTATTAGATTTACAAGTACCTTATTCTCCAGAAAGATATATACAAGCCATTGAAGTTTGTGAAAAAGCAAATATGCAAGTAGTAATTATAGATAGTATTACACAGGAATGGCAAGGTACAGGAGGTTGTCTACAAATTCACGAACAACTTGGTGGTAGGTTCCAAGATTGGGCAAAGGTAACGCCAAGACATCAAGCATTTATTGATAAAATCTTACAATCTAATTGTCATATTATTACTACTACAAGAAGAAAAATAGATTATTCTCTTGATATTGGTAGTAATGGTAGAACACAAGTTGTAAAACATGGAACAAAAGAAATTACAAGAGATGGTTATGAATATGAGCTGACCTTAAATTTTGAGCTTGTAAATGAACAGCATCTTGCAAAAGCAAGTAAAGACAGAACGGGATTATTTATGAATAAGCCAGAATTTGTAATTACGCCAAAAATAGGAGAAAGATTACTCAAATGGTGTAATACAAAATCTATTTCTGAAGAGGAAATCATGGGTAAAATAAATTCAGCTTTGTCTGTGTCAGAACTCACAAAAGTTTATAATGAATATCCAAGTTTTCAGCAAAACTTTAAGGATGAATTTATTAGTAAAAAGCAACAATTAATTAATCTGCAAAATTTTAGAGCAAATGGAGTTGGTAAAAGTTAATAATAAACCTTTAGGAGTAATTGATGATATTGCTATTTTTGAGGGTTTTACAGGTGAAAATAATGAGATATACACAACTAATAAGAATCAATTAGATTATATTCATAATCCTTTTATTGAGGCAAATACAAAGGAAATTTCTTTAGTAGAACTAAAACAAGATTGTATTATACCAGTATTCAGTAAAGATAATGAAAAAACTATTGCACATCAGGAATTTATAGAGATAGCGCAAGATTCTGTAAGTAGTGTGTTCAATCATCATCAAATTGATTTACCGGAAGTGAGAGTGTCACATCAGATTAAGGGTAGAGTGCCAGAAGCAATACATAAATCAGCAAAGGATTTGTTAGACCATGAAAAGACACAATATTTTGAAAGAATGGCTTTTATAATAAGGATACCTAGTATAAAGGAAGATGTTGATGGAAATAAATTATCCTTGATTGTAGGAGGGGTAAGAGCTTATAATCATGAAAACCTTTACAGTAAAAAAACGATTGAAAAATTTAAATTTTTTATTGGATTTCAAAATATGGTATGTTGTAATTTATGTGTTTCTACTGATGGTTTTCAATCTGAAATGAGGGTAAGTAATTATCAAGATTTAAAAATTACTATAACAGAATTAATTAGAAGTTATTCGGCAGAAAAGCATTTACAGCAAATGCAGGAACTGCCTAATTATAGCCTATCAGAAAGACAATTTGCTCAATTGATAGGGAAAAGTAGGTTGTACCATTATTTACCGAAGAAAGAAAAGCAGAAATTGCCTATATTACTATTAAATGATGGGCATATAAACACTATTGCTAAAGATTATTATAATGATGAATCTTTTTGTAGAGGTGAAAAGGGAGATATAAACTTGTGGAGTTTGTTTAATTTATTTACATCTGCCAATAAGAATAGTTATATTGACACTTTTCTTGACAGGAGTAGTAATGCCTTTGATTTTACGAATGGATTAAAAAACACCTTGAATGGATATTCTAACCACTCTTGGTTTTTGAGTTGAGTAGTGCCTAACCTCTAATAAAAGAGGTTAGGCTTCTCTTTTTAACATAACAAAAAAAGCCCAGAGATAATCTGGGCAAGTTTTACTATTTTAAAGTGCAGTACTATGGCAAATGCATAGCTGGGCACTATTTACATATGCAAATGTAGTAAAAAAAAAGATTATTCGCAAGTTTTTATTTAAAATTTATATCCGATTTTAGTTTCTATGATATTTTTAATTTCTTTATTTTTAGAATATTTGATGAATATTTTAGCGATATCATTTTGCAAATCTTTTTTTCTATTAGATGAAATAATTCCTAAAAAATGAATAATAACCTGAATAGCAGTATTTAACGAATGTCTATTATTGTTATTTATTTTAATTAAAGGAGTAGGTTTTACAGCTAATGGAGTATTTGTATCATAAAGTAATCCACTATGAGCGCAGATATTTCTAATAAAAATTATTGTTTTAAGGTAATTAATAAAAACATTTGTTTTTTTGATGCCATAATGATTTGCGATAGTATTTTTAATTTTATCATCTTTCAAGTTTAGAAAAATACTATAAATGCTTCCAAAGGTTAAAAATTCTAATGTCTTCCAAGCAGGAGCGTAAATATCATTAATATATTTGTTATGATGTTCTTTAATAGGTTTGTTATTATCAATAAATTTTTGATTGTAAAAATTAGGAAAATCTTTAATAAATTTAGAATTCATTACTTTGTAGTCTGAAAACCAAGTTGGACTACTTTTATATTTATTAGAAACGATATAAATAATTTGAGTTCTAATATTAATTTCGATTCTATTTAAAGTTCTCATTAATAGGAATTTTAAATCAGTATCTAAATAATATAAATCAATAATAGTAGAAAAATTGGTATTAGGTTTAAAATTATGCAGCTTGTCTTTTTCAAAGTGAAACCAATAAAAACCAAGTCTATAATACCCTATATCAAGTAAATGTTCTTTTACTTTTTCAATTCCACAATCCAAAATCATACCTCTTTCTGATAAGATTTTTATTTGTTCTTCCACTGTGGTTGCAATTCTTCCCATTATAATAATTAAGGGGCAGAACAATACATACAATAATATAAAAAAGCCATAAAACCCTAAAAAACAAATATGTAATTAAATAATAAAAAAAGCCTAAATTGGTAAAATAGCGGTGTTTCATTGGTAAAAAACTGCCTGAAACCCGATATTTTATTGGAATATATTGGAAAAAGAGTAGTATCTTTAAATGATAACAAAAAGTGCATGTATTGAAATGTAAAATGATAACAGCGTGTTATCATCAATACACACACTTTAAAAAACACAAAATGATAACAAAAAGTGCGTGTATTGAATTTAAAAAAAGCGACTATTTTTAAAGATATTTTCTATGGTTTTTTAAACTTCCATAAATGTTTACTTTTTCAAAAAAGCCGAGGATTTCTGATGGATTTTCTCCTATCATATCTTTTAAATACACATCATAGGTGTATGATTGTGTATGATAGTTAATAACTGGTTCATCAATTGGACTTTCATTGATAAATTTAAGCCTTGAAGTGTGTGTTAATGAAGTATCTTCAAGTATTTCTTGTAATATTAGATTATAAAGAAAACGTTTAAACCCTTCATTTTTGTTTTCAGAGATATTTGAGATGTCAGGCATATAATCAGTTACAACATGTAGTACTAAATCTACAGTACGTGGTTGTTTCTTTCCATTTCCTGTCATATTATAATCAACAAAAATTGCCGGAAGTGAGAAGTATTCGTACAATTCCGGTTCTAATGGTTGGGAACGATATACATCAATGAAAAAATCCCCTTCTAATCCAGCATCAATAAATTTTTGTTTATTGGCTTCTATTAATTCATAAAGTGATTTTAATTGTACAAGCATATTATCTGTTTTTTAATGCACGGTAATATCGTGCTGATATTAATAATTCGATTCTTTTGCGTAAAGTGTAACTATTGCCTAAAAATTGGCGTTGTGGTATTTTTGTATTTAAAGTTCTTGTGTGTGCTTTAACTCTAATTGTTCCATTTTCAATTCTTTTGTTCCTTTTTCTGTTTTCTCCCCTTTGATTTCTATTAATGCTTTTTCGGCGATTATGTGCCTTTACATTTACTGTACCTTTAATTGTGCCGCCAAAGTTGTGAATGGAAGCATAAGGCGCATCTGTACCAATAACAATCCTTGAATTTGATACATGTATAGCTCTGATACTTCTTTTTAATCTTCCACTTTCTATTAACAAGGTTTGGCTTCGTTTTCTGCTTCCTTGTCTTTTTCTTGCTCTCGGCTTCCATTTTTCTTTGCTTCTGTCTTTCCAGGCTTGTTCCCGAAAACGTTCTTTAGAGAACTTTACAGATAATGATGCAATTTCTGAAGGTAATTTTTTTTGAACCTTTATTATAGCATTATATTGTTTTGTCCATTCTGATATATCTGCTTTCATATTCTGTATTTTACATTGATGTTTCGGCAGATCGTATCACTCTCATGAAAATTTCAACCAGCCATTGTTCAAGCTCATCTTTATTCATTGAATTGATACTTTGATGTGTTGGGGTGAAGTTTTTAATAAAGCTATCAATGTTAATTGTTATGTTTTTTGATTGACTGTTATTTGATATTGTTTTTACATCACTGGTCGTTGACTGATTTGATTCATCTGCGTTTTTTATAATACCATCATCATCACTTTCCAATTCAGCATCATCATTTGAATTTTGAATTGTTTCAATCTTTATTTTTTGCTTGATTTCTTTAAGATCAGGCATCTTAAAGTTTTTGATTTTATCCTTTGCATCAAATACATTAAATGTAAATACATCATACATTATGTCAGCAATATCTGTCAAAAACTCTTTTACCCATATAAGGTATGGACGAAGGTTATCATACATTGATTTGAAACTAACTTTAATGCCAGTTACTTTTTCTATCCACCCGCCAATTCCATTTGATACATTTGTAATTAATTTCCAGAGTGTTTTAATGATATTAATTACTATTTTTATTGGTGCGATGACTATTTTAAAAGCCCATTTAAATGCTCCACCAATTAAATACACAATATCTTGAAGTAATTTAGATTGTTGATATACTTTTTTGAAGTAATCCATTACTAAAATGATTCCTTGTGCAATTTTACCCACAAATCCCATGAAATGCGTACCCATTTGGGTAAAAGCAGTATTAAACTTCTCTTTTACCATATTAATGGCTGTTTTGGGGTCATTCAATGCATTTTTATACATTTTATCCAAATTCACGGAAGACTTGTCATAACTTTCTAATGTTTTGAAAAAGTCTTTTGATCCATTTCGTAATTTTGAAAATAAATCTCTTAATCCTTCGGGACCTCCAACACTCCCCATAAAGTTGTGAAATTGTTGGTCATTCATTGCATCTATTTTTTTAGATGTATCTTGAATTACCTTATCAAGTTGGCGCATTTTACCTGTATTGTCATATACTTTTACTCCATATTTTTGGAGACTATTTAATACTTTCGGATCGCTTAATCCTTCAAAAGCAGTTTTTGTTTTTGTAGCGGCTACATTTGCATTTTTAGAAATGGAGGTAAAAGCAGCAAATATTTTATTTGCCGTATCAACATTTTGACCGGCAGCTGCAGCAGCTCCTGCGTATTCGGTCTGTACTTTTGCAAAGTCAGCATAAGTAACAATACCAACCTGTACGGTTTTTGCATTTGATTCGAGCAATGATCGTACATCTTCCGTTTGTAAACCAAATGCCTTCATTGATTTGATGGTTTGGTTTACACTGTCGTTGTAGTCTGCTTGTGTAGATAAGCTGTAACGGGCTATTTGTTTTGATATGCTTGTTGCTTCGTTGCCATATTTCCCTAACCCTGATTGCAAATCATAATAACCGGTTGTCATTTTTTGGAGATTAATGCCGGTATCAAATGCTGCTTCTGCAATTTTGGTACGATATTTATCCAATTCATCTCGGCTTTTATCAAGGTTGAGTTGCCGAATGTTCATGAATGTGTGTTCAAACTCAATGGCTTTTTGTGTAGCTTTTCCTATGTTTACAGCTGCTAATAATGCAACTGTAGCGATTATAGTATATGGATTTGCTAATAATTTTAAGGAGCTTGAAAATCCAGGAATACGGGATGAAATGGAATCAAAAACCTCAATACTTCCTGCTTTGAAATCATTGAGTTTTGATTGCATTTTTCCGGTGGCTTTTTTTATCCTTTCATTTGCTTTATTAAGCCCTTTATTAAGGTTTTCCTTTAACTCAATAAATAGTTTAAGCTTTGCTATTCCGGATGCTTTTGACATTTTTTTTACTTTTTATTTTGTTTTATAAAATATTTTTGTATATTTGCATTGGTTAGTCTTGCGGGACATACCTCCGAAAAGCGTCAATAATTTCAATTATTGACGCTTTTTGCTTGTTTGAAATAGCTTTATTTGCTCTTCATTATATAGATAGACTGTTAGATCTTCTTTTTCCACATAATGCTTCATTTGTCCGTTTACTATTTCTTCTGATTTTTCAAAACTGATAGAATCAGGTAATTTGATATAAATCTTATCAGATTGTTTCTTACCATGTTTTATAGCATTTTGAATAGATGATTTACTACCATTAGGCAGCTCAAATTCAATGACGTTACCGTTGATGATTGCATCTGCATTTTTGTTCGGGAACTTTTTGATGTAATCTTTGGGATAGAACTTATCACGCACAGCTTCATCCTTTTCATAGAGAATAGGAAGGAGTTTTATTTCTGCTTCTGATTCATGGATTAAGAGTGTATTACAAGCGTCAAGATTCTTGCTTAGCTCTTTTTCTCCATGTAATGGGTGTATATCTATCTCCTTATTGCCAATAACATAAGATTTATATGTATCCTTTGGATCAAGCCATGCAATGGATTTTCTTAATTCAGATTTTGGTATTCCTTCATAATAAGGGTGTCCTTTTGGAAACAAAAGTCCTGTTTTTGCCAAATTTGTACGGAACATTTTTGGCATTTCTATATATGGCAACTTATTATCAGGTGTAACCCTTCCAATACCATCCGGTGTTGATATTACTTCACACCTACATCCATAGCCATTTGGTGGGTAATGTGTATTCCAAAAGCTATGGTTTTTTGGTTTTATAACACCATCTAATAAGCGATGTGCAGGACGTACTGAACTATCACCAACCGTTTGGTACTCCAAATTGGTAATGTTTTTATCTTTTTCAAATTCTGTCCACCTTGCAGCACTTTGTGATGCGGAAACAGTGAAGTTATATTCTGTACGCATCCAACGTGTTTGGTATTTCTCCACTACTTTTCCGGCAACTTCCTTAAAATCGTTCCATTCCCTTAGCTTTCCCTTGTCATCTTTTAATAATAGGGTAAGATCTTTGAGTTCCTGAAAGTTTTTAGCTGCTGAGAAATGCCATACATCTGCTGTTATTCTTGCTAACATATTCACATCCGGTGTAGAGAAATCATGCGTAATGCTTTCATAAGCATTATGTGTTTTTTCGGCTAATGTTTTGCCTGTTATTTTAAATATCTCATTATTGGTACTCTTATTATATACATCCTTTAAAAACTTATCAATTTTCTTTTTAATATTATTTGTATAAGATTTTGAAAGTTCTTCAGATGCTTTTGGTGTATCATCTGCACAGTGGGGACAAGAGTGTTCATATAGCTCAGGCTTATGGTTTTTGTATTTTTCTTGAAGAAAATTCTCTTCATCTTGTCTTCTCCATTCAGCTTCACAAGCAGCACAATTACATGTGTTGTAATCGCCGGTGCATTTTTCTTTTTGGGGCAATTCATTCCGGCTTTGAACTGCCCTTACCGAAAATTTGCCGCCACTCCTCCCGGAGATGGAATAAGATCTTTAACTTCTTTTTTAGCAATGATCGGTAAACGAAAAGTTTCAGCAACTTTTTCATGATCTAACTCATAAAACTGATGTGCATCTTTGACGATATTCCAGTGTTGCGATAATGATAAACTTTCTGTATCATCAAATTTGAAAATCATTTTTTCACTGTCAAAAGGAAATCCAAGATATTGCAATACCGGGAACAATTTATTTTGTACGGTAAACCTGAAGTTTCGTTTATCGGCTGTTGCTATTTTATTATCCAGCGTTCGCTCATGCACTTCTGACTGAGCTCTGTTTCCATTTTGTTCTGTCATTGTAACAGATCCTAAAAACCGCTTACCTATTTGTTTGTCTTGTCTGTCTGCCATTAATCCAAACACTTTTTCAGGATCTCCGGCATTGGCTAAGTCATGAACGGTAATAGAGGTTCCCACCGGAAACACGCCGGTAGCAGCTTGCCCTAACTCTATTAGTGATTTTTGAATGCGAGGCACTTCTGTTTTATTATTTGTTTCGGCGGTTACTAATGGAAATCCAAATTTTTCAGCATATTCCGCTGCAGCTTGCATGGCGTTTCGTTTCCATATTGCATTTGGAATAATATCGTTCATTATTCCAAAGTTTGAATTGTCTAATATCTCTATGACATTAGGAAAATCATTGTAATTTATATATTTATCTCCTGACACTTCAAGATAAAGCCGCTTGTTTTGTATGCAAATATTACGGCGTGTAACTATTTTAATAAATGGCTTTCCGTCTTCTCCTTTAAAAACTTGTAACACACTGTATTTATAAAAAATCGCTTCAAAAAACAGGTTAATAAATCCATAAAACCACTCGTCATTTAGTAATTTTGATTGTTCCGGTAATTCATTCCCTTCCAGGTCTGTTACATAAAAAGGGTGATTCATTGTAGAGAATTTACGAATGTCAGTCACTGATGCAAGGTGTGCATCAATCAAATCATCATACAAATCCTGTATTAAAAACCAACGTGGATCATCAATATTCTCTGCTGCGGTTATTGCTTGTCTCCACTTATCAATGTCCTTTCTGTTTCGGTCTTTAAATTCTTGTATGATTTGTATTGTTATGTCGGCATGTTTTTTTGCTGACATGCTTTGTGCTACAGGTTGTTTTTTAAATATATCTAAAATGTTCATTACAATTGTGTTTTTTTATTTTACCACCTATGATTCTCCGGCTTTCTACTATTTATTAATACTTCCCCATACTCTTCCCCTTCTTCATCTAATTGTACCGGCAAATCCGCTAATGTTGTACCGTTACCTACATCTTTTAACCAGTCAATAGCATCCTGATAGCGATTGGCACGATGTACCGGTATATCTTTCATTCCTGTTTGACTGTACAGATGATACAATGCAATGTCAATTGTAATTGTTACAATCCATTGATCCCGGTTATCTTCATCACCTTCACCTTGTGCCGATGTAAATATTTGGTTGCAATCATATCGTTTGCCAATTCGATTTTTTATCTGATCTATTGCTGTCTTTTCTGCTCGTCTTAACTTCTCATCATTATAAAAATCATCACCGGTAAGTAATCGTATGATTTCTTGCTTTATCTGCATACCATAATCGCTCTGTTTAATAAATCGTCCCATATTACCATGTTCTATTTTTCATTGCCATACGTGGCGTTGTTACTACATTAAAATCACTTACAAAAGTCACCTTGTTTAGATGTGCTATTGCTGATTGTAAGGCATCAGGAGCATCATCATTTGCCCCACTTCCTTTTTCAAATGCCAATAACTGATCTTCAAGATTTTTCATATTTGGATCTTCTTGCAATGCAGCATTAAAAAACACATGCATGCGTTCAAAGTGTCCTGACATACTTTCAATACGTTCATATTTATTTGATTTACTGTTTTTATCAGCTATCACAGGGATATAATATCCTCTTCGGTCTCCTTCAGTATCAAAATCATTTACAAAGTCATCTTGTGCAAACAATCCTTCAATTAAATACTGCACATTGTATTTTTCAAGTTTTCGCTTCTCATATAAATCATATAACCAATCTGCACACATTGCTCTTGAAGTTTGCCGGACAAAAGCATCAATCACATAAAAATCACGTCCTTTTTTACCAACAAGTAACATTGCTTTGTAATCGCCTTTGTCTTTGTAAGATAAGTCTCCATAAATTACCAAAGCATCGTATCGGTTTATTGGTAGTACTTGTTTATATTGCAACCATTCCGGTTTAAAAATAGCACCATCTACCAATGGGGTGCACATGTATTCTCTCATCCATGATCGATAAGGAGTAGATGCTCTTTTGCTTTTCCAATAATCAGCAGTATATTTCTGTGGCCAGGTAGGTGTAAACTCATCATCAGAAATAGCCGGTATTTTATAATAATAATACTGTTTTTGTAACTGATTTTGTTTAGCTTCCTTGTTTGCTGTTTTAGCAATTTCAATGAGTTTTGCCATCATCGAATTTTTATGGATAAGATTGTTATTGAAAACAAACCTTTCCTTTCCTTTGTCAAAGCATCCCCAAAGTGTACCTGTAATATAGTCAATGCCTTCCCGGATAATACGGTCATTATTGCATCTTTTTAAGGTGTCAATATCATCACACACGATATATTGAGGTCTGTAATTGCCGTGTCGTAATCCCCTTGGATCTTGCCCAAAACCAAGTGCATGAAAATGTATATTATCACGGGTTGTAAAGTTCCCATTACTCCAATCTCCATATTGAAACTGTTTGCCATAATCATTTATAATACGATTATTGTATTTTAGATTGGCTTGAATATCTGATAATAAACGAATGGCTTTATTTTCATTTTCTCCAATAATCAGCATAAAGAACAATTCTTTTTTCACTAATGCCAAGTATAAAGGAATGCCTAATATGGTATGTGTTGATTTTGCACTACCTCGAAATATGTTTAAAAGAGCTTTAATTATTGGGTTACTTATAATGTCTTTTGCAATTTCTTTTTGAAAATCAGCACATGCAGAAGTAGCATAATCCGGGAAATAATATTCAAACCAATTGCTATATTTTTTCTCTAATTTTTTTATGCGCATACGTTTTTCAACAATCGTTTCATGAATGTTTACAAAAGTTGCTTTTTGGATACGCTGGCAATTGAGTTCGTATTCTCTTAATATCTTTTCGTATTTATTTGTTGCCACTTTCTTCTTCTATTTTAAATCTTAAAAACTCTTTATGATACTTTGTGTTATTGGCGGCATCTTCCGGATTTATTTTACTTGTAAAATTGTCAAGTTCAACTAACACATCACGTACAACTTCCGGGCTTACCCGTTGCCTCATATAATCATAAGCTTTCATGATTTTGCTAATGGCATCGGCATCCACTTCTTTTATCTCTTCGCCGTTTTCATCAAGTCTTTTTTCGCCTTTTGCAATGCGAATGGCAGAATCTAACAGTATGCGTTTTAATTCTTGAGGTCCTAAATTGAACAGCTCTTTTTTTTCGTCCCATTTGCCTTCATCCCTCCAGGCATAGATCGTTTTGATGTCTCTGTCTAACTCTTCTGAAATTGCTTTTGGTTTTAACCCTTTTTCAATATAAAGCCATTCGGCATGATTAATCTCTGCCGGTGAAGCTTTTCCCCTTCTTTTTTTAGCCATAAAAACTATTGATTTTTAATACAATATTAAGGAATAATACAACGGGTTTTAACTGTATAATAAAACCATTTTATTAAAAAATAAAACCACTTTACTAAATGCTAAAATGGCTTTATTACAGGCTTGTAAAACATAAAAAGCCCTTATAAATTTGCTTCAAATAATTTGAATTTCATTTCACTTTTTCAAAGAAAATAATATGCGAATTAAGAAAGTAAATCAAACCACAGCAACAGTAAAATTATATGGCAATATTGGAACATGGTTTCAAAATGCCAATGACTTTACAAAAATGCTTGAAGATGTAGAAGCATTAGGATATCATGATTTGATTATTCATGAGCATTGCTTTGGTGGTTCTGTATTTGAGGGGAATGTAATTTATAATGCTTTGCAAAGAAGCAACTTGAATATAACAATTATAATTGACGGGGTTGCTGCTTCTATGGGGATGTTTATTCTTCCGGCTGTGAAGAATGTTGAAATATGTGAAAATGCATTTGGCATGATCCACAGGCCTCAGTCTAATAGTGGTGGTAATGCAGATGATCATCTTAATGAGGCTAAATTGCTTAAAAGTATGGAGCAAAATTTCATTAAGCGTATGACTGAGCGTTCAGGATTGAGCGAGAAAGAAGTAAAAGAGAAGTGGCTTGATGGTGGGGATCATTGGTTGAATGCAGATGAGATGGTGCAATATGGTTTTGCTTCTAAAATAATTCCGGCTACTGCTAAAAATATCAAAGATTTAGATAAACAAATAGTAACAAATATGGGTGTGGAAAATGTGTATGATCGTTTTGCTGCACACCTACAATCTAATTTTAATTTTAAAGACAATAAAAAGATGGACAAAAGTAAAATTATTGCTGATTTTTCATTGCAAGGTGTAACAGCAGAAAGTTCTGAGGCTGAAATATTAGCAGCACTGAAAAGTAAATTTTCCACAATGGAAAATGAAAACAAACAACTAAAACAAGATGCTAATTCAAAGCATGAAAGCGAGGTTGAAGCGATTTTAAAGTCATTGCCTGAAAACATGTATAACGAAAGTGAGCGAAAAGAATTGAAAGAAATCGGGATGAAAATGGGGGTTAATGCTTTGCGTATAGCCTTGAAAAAACCTGAAAAACCTCAAATCCCTGATATCACTTCATTGGTACAAAGTGAAGGAAAGCAATCTTCTGTCAAAAAAGATTGGAAATGGTATCAAGAAAATAACCCTCAAGCCTTAGAGGGTATGCCTAAACAAAATCCGGAGGAATTTAAGGAGATTTATAAAGATGAATTTGGGGTTTATCCTGAAATGTAATTGAGATAAATACTTCTTATAGATATAGATAATTACAAAGTTGAATTAAAAATAAATAGAAAAATAAAATGAAAACAAAATTAATTTTAAGTGTATTATTTTCGCTGTTAATCAGCGTTTTTGTAGGTACCGGATTTGCTTTTGCATTTGATTTGGAGGCTTTACCGGTAATAGGTGTGTTAATGGCAGCTTCATTTATACCACTGCCGGGTGGTTTGAAAGAAACTGTATATCGTGAAGTATGGACAAGAGAAATCATCAGATCGGCAAATGAGTATATCAAAGATACTTTTTTAGATGGCATTCTTGATTTGTCACAATATGTAACCGGTGATGATGAAGCTCAGGTAATACATAATGCTTACTTTGGCGTGGCTCCGGATGTATTAATTAACAATAACACTTATCCAATTCCTATTCAAGAGCTAAATGGAGAAGATAAGCCTATTGCATTGGATAAATATCAGACGAAACCAACCCCAATTACTGATGATGAATTGTATGCATTGTCGTATGATAAAATGGGTATTGTGAAGCAAGTTCATGGAGAGGCGATTGCAAAAAACAGATTGATGAAATCCATCCATGCTTTTGGTCCTGCAACAGATTCGGAAAAAACACCGGTTTTATTAACTTCCGGTAGCCAAACACCGGATGGAACTAGAAAAAGATTAAAATTTGAAGACATTGTAAGATTGCGTGAAAAATATGCCGATGCCGGTATTGCCGTGGATGGAATGCGTCTTGTACTTTGTCCTTCCCATGTGAATGACTTAATCCTTGAGGATAAAGACCTATTTAAGGTGCTTACAAGTTTGAAATCCGGTGTGGTGAATGATCAGCTTGGCTTTGAAATTCGCTCATACTTTGGAAACCCATATTACAATACATCCACAAAAACAAAACTTGCTTTTGGCGCATTGCCAACGACAACTGATAGAATGGCTTCTGTTGTATTTACTCCTAAATTGGCACGTAAAGCATCCGGATTAACAAAGATGTATTTTTCTGAAGCAAAGAAAGACCCTCAAAATCAACGTAACCTTATAAGCTTCCGTAATTTCTTTATTGCAATGCCAGCGATTAACGAGTCTATTGGTGCAATTGTAAGTGCTCCGGGTGAGTAGCAAACTGTATTTATTAATGATTTAAAAATTGAAAAAATGGGACGTTTAAAAATAACAGATAAAACAAGGCAAAAAGGTTTGAAGATTGCTCAAAAAAACAATCTAAATGTCGTATATGTAAACGATAAAGGGGAGTTTTTTAGTACTGAGAACCTTGCTGCTTTGAGTGTGAAAGGTGACAAGGAAAAGTACACTAAAATTGAAGTTAGTGAAGAGCCAACTACACATAAAGATTCATCAAATATGGATGTAATTGTAGAGATTGCAGCTGCTAAAGATGTTGAACAAGTGCAAGAAATCTTAAACACCGAAAAGGCAAGACCTGAAATTCGACAGGAAATTATTGATGCTTGTTATAAAAGAATGGATGAACTTAAAAAGGAAGATGAGTAATGAATTTACAAGGGATTTCAATAAAAGAGGGTAAGATAGGTCCTAATGTTTCAGGAGATGGTCGTGAGTTTGGTTTCATCGGCAACGGAGTTTCTGTTGACGACAAGCTTGAACTTGGTAAGGTTTATACTTTTCGAAGACCTTCTGATGCTGAGGCAATAGGAATAGACGCTGCCTACGATGCGAGCAATAGTGTACGTGTTTATCGCCATATTGCTGAATTTTACAGAATGGCAGGATCCGGCAAGACATTACATATTATGCTTGTTTCTCAAGACAAAAAGCCTGTGGACATGATAGCTGATGCTAAAATGTTGGCAGTTGATTCAGGCGGTATGATTAGTGATATGGTATTTGCTTTTAATCCGAATAGCGATTATACAGCTAACACATTGGATGGATTAAATGCAGATGTAAAAGAAGCTATTCCCGCTCTTCAGGGTTTTGCGGATTGGTGTGATGAAAACAATTTGCCATTACATACCATTTTGGAAGGTAGAGACATTAGCGATAACCTTTCGTCTTGTGCTGATTTGCGTGCCTTGGAGGCGCAATCGCAACCTTTACACGCTGAAAAGGTAACACTGGTTGCCGGGCAAGACTGGAACTATGCTGAAGGATTGGACGATATTGGTAAAAAATTTGCCGATGTGGGGACTTTCTTAGGGGTAATAGCTTCTATGGATTGGAATCGAAATCCGGGTGAAGTGGAAACGCAGAACTTAACCGATGTAGTGTTAAATGCATGGTTAGTGGGTGGATTGAGTAATCACAAAAAATATAGCGAGGTTTTCTCAGAACTGGAGACGCTAAATGATAAAGGATATGTATTTCCTATTCGTTATCAGGGCATGTCAGGATACTGGTGGAATGACGGTCATACTTGTGTGGAAGTAATTAATGATGTGCAGGGAAATCTTAACCAACACACGATTTATTATAGCCATACCATGGATATGAGTAAACGTGCTTTACGCCGGGTATATCTCCCGGAAGTGAAGAAAACCAAAAAGCTTGATGATAAGGGTAAATTGCCAGTTACTATGTTAGAGTATTACAATTCTATTGGTTTTATAGAATTTAACAGAATAGCCGGTAACAACCTTATATCAAAAGGAGAAGTATATACAGATCCTGAAAGTGATTTAATCATAAAAAAGGAATTAATTCTTGATTTCTCAGTTGTTCCTACCGGTTGTATAAATGAGATGAAAGGAACTATTAATTTGAAAAACAAATAAGATATGATAGTAAGAAGAATGGGTGAAGCATATTCATCGGGAGATTGTGAAGTAACAGTTGCAGGCATACAGGATGTTGATCCATCATCAATTGATTACAACTATAAATATGCTCACAAAATAAATAAAGGTCTGAAGCGAGGTGGTAGAACATGGAGTATGGGACCTAAGGATATGGATGCAAAAATAACATTGCCTCTTGATATTGTGTCGGAGTTTGAAAAAAAAGCCACTGATGGAGATATTGCATTAATAAGACCATTTCCTATTAATGTCACCTTTTTTAATCATGAAAATGAGATGATAAAGGACTTTATTTTTGCGAAGTTCACAGGAAATGGAAGAACTGTTACCAGTGATGGTGATCTTGAAAAAGAGCTTGAGCTTTTTGTATTAGATATTAAATTAAATCAATAATCAATTAAAGTAAAAAAACATTATGACTAAAAAAACAATGGAAAAAGGCGCTTTACCGGAGGGTATAACTCAGCAAATGATTGACTCTGCAAAGCAGAAATATGGAGCTGATAAAGTGAAGTATATTGATTTGCCTCTTGATGATGAGGGTACATCGCATAAAAGAGTACTGGCTTGTGTACCCAGCAGATTCGTTGTAGGGCAATACAGAAAGTATTCTGATAAAGACCCTAACAAAGCGGACAATATATTGGTGAAGAATTGTTTATTGTCACATAAAACAGAGGTGTTGGCTGATGATGGATTGTTTTATGCTGCCATGAATGGGATTGCAGACTTAATACCGGTTAGAAAGTCTATTGTAAAAAACTTATAACGCAACTTCCTGACATCCCGGAATTGGGAGATGATGGCAGTTGCGATTTTTACGATTTATTAAGGATGAATGATGCGATGATTCGCTTCTTCTTTAAAGAGAATCCGGATGTGTTGAATGATGAAGAATATGTGAGTAGGGTAAAAGAATTGAAATGGTTATCAAAGGAAGGCTTCTTAAAAGGGGTTAAATTATGAAAATAGATTTTGCAGGCAGGTATAAAAGTGCTTTTGGTGTTGTGCCAAACCGAGTGAGTAAAAGGCTTGAAAAAGATGGTTTTGGAGAAGTAATGCGAAATCCATCTTCGGGCTATGAACTTAAAAGCGATGTTTATTTTTTTGATAACAAGGCAACCTTTGATGAAATTACATTAAGAAATGATGACAAGGAATACTTTTTTGGGTTTAAAGGTTTTTCAGAGATGGAGGACGGTAATTACAATACCGTATTTGCCGCGCCTCCAATGTTGTCATTTAGCCGTTCAAGAAGAACAGTCATTACCCCTATTGATCATAGCGACACAGAAGATATTGAAGTGTATTCAACTAACCCATACGAGATACAAATGAAAGGGTTATTGATTGACATGGAAAATCACAATTTCCCAATTGATAAATTAGAAACTATCAATGAAATATTTGAAGAAAGTGTGGTGTGGGATGTTGATAGTGAAATATTACAAGCATTAGGTATAGTGTCAATATGGATTAAAAGAATTAGCATTGGATTTATTGAAGGTTTTGAAGATACGATATCGTATAATATGACTGTAAGAGCAATTAAGCCTATTGAATTTCAATTGTTAGAGAAATGATGCAATACAAAAATATGATATCACGGGTTACAATTGGTAAGGTGTTGCTGAATAATATTTCAGGTTTTGAGATTAATGAAAACATACTTGAAATTTCAGATACAGCAAAATTGATGATTCCTCGAAATTATAATAAATTCAAGGGTAAATCAATCTTGGATATCATAAAGGTAGGCGATAAGGTGAAGATTGAATCCGGGTATTTTTATAAAGATGATATTGATATTGCTGAGGAATTTGTTGGATATGTGCAGGAGATAGAAACAGGCTACCCTCTTATTATTCATTGCGAAGATGAATCATATGTCTTAAGACAAACAAATTTTAATCTAAGTTATAGAAGTGCTACGCTAAAGCAGATATTGTTGGATATCATTCCTAAACATATCACGGTTGAATGCCCGGACATGAATTTAGGTAAATACATAATTGATAACAAGAATGCATACACGGTTCTTCAAGATCTTATACAAGATTATGGCTTATACAGCCGGCTTTCTGAAAATAGTTTGAAAGTAGGCTTGGCTTACGAATTTGGGGGGCGTGTAAAAAGCCATGTTTATGAAATAGGAAAGTACCCGATTAAGCAAAATGATTTAAAGTATAAAAGAAAACGAGATTTTAAAATTCGGTTTAAGGCTATTGCCAATAATCCGGATGGAACAAAAACAACAGTTGAAATAGGTAGCAAAGATGCAGATGCTTCTGAACGTACGTTGAACTTTATTGGTCCGATGACTAAAGAAGCATTAAAGAAAGTAGCTGAAGGGGTGGCAAAGAAAGTTATTTATGATGGTTATAGCGGTAGTATTACAGGAAAAGGAATGCCTCGTACACATGCCGGCGATGCTTTGATAATTAAAAATGTACTTGAAAAGGATATGAATGGAAAGTACATGATTGAAAAGGTAGTTATAACCTATAATGAAAACAGTGGATTTTCACGTAAAAACACGCTTTCTTTTAAATTGTAACATAATATACCTTTTAGAATAGATAATCAAATATAAACGATTTTAAAGCTATTTTAAAGCAATATAAAAACGTCGTATGAGTCAGTTGGAAGAAATAATTAAACGAACAATTACAAAATTGTCTGAAAAAAGCAAAATAAAGACAGTTATTTCAGGCAAGGCAGTAAATGTGAAAAATACAACATGTGATGTAGTTCGTGAAAATGCTCCCACGCTTTATGATGTGAGGTTAAATGCGGTGGATGATGATCTGCAAAACTATTTTACTGTAATTCCTGTAGAGAATAGTAATGTTTTAGTAGCTGTTATTGAGGATTTAAAGACAGAAGCTGTTGTCGTTCGGGTGTCAGAGGTGGGAAAAGTGTTGGCAAAAGTGGGAGATAACACAATGATGATGAGTGATGACGGCTTTGTCTTTAATGATGGAAATATATCAGGATTGGTAAAATTACCGGAATTAGTTAAATGGATGCAAAAGGTTTACAATGATTTACAGACTCTTAAAATGCAACTGCAATCACATCCGGTAGCCGGTAACGGTGCAGTGTTAGCATTGCCTTTTAATGTAACCGTTACAAACCCTGTGCAACGTGATTTTGAAGATAAAAAAGTGAAGCATTAAATGAAAAAAAGAACAGACATATTAGTAGATGAAAACAATCGATTACGAATTGAAAACGGCGACTTTGTAGTCGGTCCTTCAGACGTGCAACATGTTGATCATATTATTACAGATTCACCGGGAGACTTCAAACAATTTCCACAGTTGGGATTTGGAGTAATCAGATATTTGAAATCGAATGTGACACCTACAAGGTTTAAACGAAATCTACGTGTGCAGCTAATGTTAGACGGGTATAAAAATCCAAAGATTGATGTTAAGGATGGATTTGAAAATTTAAAAATTGAGATATAATGACACCAAAACAATTTGTAAAGAAATATGGCAAATATGCCAAGAAGATAGAAAAAAATACCGGGTTGAATGCTATTGCTATATTAAGCCAGGCAGCACTTGAAACGGGTTGGGGTAAATCGTGTCCGGGTAATATGATGTTTGGAGTAAAAGCTAAAAAAGGCACGCCATTATCAGATAGACAATTACTAAAAACAACGGAGTATTTTAAAACCCCTGATAAAAAGTTCCCGGAAATAATTTCAGTAACTCGAATGTTTAAAAATGGAAAGGTTATCTATAAATATCGGGTAAGAGATTGGTTTATGCGTTACACAACACCTTATGAAAGCTTTGAAGCACATGCTATGATGTTAAAAAACTCAAGGCGTTATGCAGATGCTTGGACGGTTAGAGGTAGTGCTTATTCGTTTTTTTATGAAATATATGAAGCCGGATATGCTACAGATCCGGACTATCCTGAAAAATTAATCGCGATATCTAAATTGATTGCTCCTTATATCTAAGAATTTAAAAGGTCTAAAAATGAAGTTTAAAAAGGTTTTAAAATATTTATTCTTTCTGTTGTTGCTTGTGCTGTTGAATAGTTGTAATAGCTCTAAGAAGCTATTAACAACAGATAAGTCTGAAAAAACTGTCGTAACAGAACGTAAGTCTATCACACGAGCTGGTGACACTTTAAGTATTGTTATCCCGAATGTGAAGTACAAAGACACTACAATAGTCAAATATAATTATGAAACCAAAACACTTGCAAGGGTAGTATATGATAATAAAGGGAATCAACGTGTAGATTGTATTTCGGCAGAAATAAAGGAGCAGTTGGAGACAATCAAGGAGACAATAAAAAACGATAAAAAGACAAAAGATGAAACGGAAGATGAGTTTAAACCGGAAAAGTTCGTTTATTCTATTATTGCGTTATGTGTTGTTGTAATTATCGGTATAATAATAGTTTATGTGTTGTTTTCAAGGTTGATTAATAAAATTAAAAATCCTTTATAAAAATGGACACGCTTAAAGAGATATTAATATTAATAGTTCCTACCATTTCAGGTGGGTTGACCGGATTTTTCTTCGGGAGGGGAAAGTATAGAGCAGAGGTTGAGGGCATACGTGCCCATAACGACACGGAAATGATTAACAACGCTAAGTCGATTATTGAGCTCTATAAGAAAGAACTTGATGAGATCCAGGAGCGAAACCATCAAAAATTCTTGGATTTTACAAAGATGTCGGATCAGAAAATTGAGCTATTGCAGCAGGAAATCAATATCAACAAGCGGATTATTACAAGTTTAAAAAAGGAAAATACAGGATTAAGAAAAAGGGTACGAGAATTAGAAAAAAGCGCAAAATGAAAGCTAAGATAATATACGTAAAACACAATCAAACGCTTGTGGATGTGGCGATTCAGGAATATGGTGTATTCGAGGGGATATTTCTTGTATTGTTCGCTAACATCGACACACTGAGCAGCATTACGCAAGAGGTCAAGCCCGGACAGCAGCTAAAAATTTGGAATGCTGAATTAACAAAGCAAGTTGTTGAGAAAGAAGAGGAGCTCGTGGATTATATGCCATCCCTGATTAACATTTTTGGTAGTCTTTTGGGCAATATGGGAAGTGATAATGGTGGTGGTAATAACACGATCAATGAAGGGGAGTACGTGCATACTACCGGTGACGAAGTAGTTCGTGGGGTAAAGACATTT
>PDWI01002967.1_pt1 | contig 24766 bp, 23 predicted proteins | sample 1430891 | NCBI WGS metagenome assembly PDWI01 (sample SAMN01162508, study PRJNA174530) | Oral metagenome, whole genome shotgun sequencing project. | biome: Marine environment; feature: Marine mammal; material: Swab sample of the gingival sulcus; isolation source: swab sample of gingival sulcus...
ACAAACTTATTCCCAACTCGAAGCCGGATATATGTGAGCAAACCTATCCCTGTCTGACAGTAAATATTTCCTTTGCAATATCGGAGGAGACCATATATGGTACAGGGTGGTCTGACAGGATTGGCTGGAGGCGCGATGCCACAAGCAGGTGAGATTGCCTTGTCGCTGGAACGATTAAGCGGCATTACCGAGCTGGATAGTCAGTCCATGACCATCACCGTCAAGGCTGGCACACCTTTGCAGGTTATCCATCAGGCGGCAGAAGCTGAGGGTTTGCGCCTGCCATTGGACCTTGGGTCGCGGGGCTCGTGTCAGATAGGGGGGAATGTTTCAACCAATGCAGGTGGAAACCAGGTGTTGAGCTTTGGTATGACCCGTGCTTTGGTATTGGGCTTAGAGGCAGTACAAGCTGATGGTACGATTGTGCCTGCGTACAATAAGATACTGAAAAATAATGCCGGTTATGATCTTAAACAGCTATTTATTGGCAGTGAGGGCACGTTGGGCGTTGTTACCGAAGTGGTGCTGCGTCTATTCCCACAGGCCCGTAGCAAGCACACGGCCTTGGTTGCATTGGAAAGCTTTGACAAAGTGGTTGGTTTACTGAACCTTGCTCAAGGTAAATTAGCTCGTTTAAGTGCCTTTGAGGTGATGTGGGCTGATTTTTTCCACCATGTCATAAAAGTGAATCCTAATGTTAGCCATCCTTTCGATCAGCAATATCCTTTTTATGTATTGCTGGAGTCGGAAAACGACTCCCTTGAGCACTTCCAGCAAGTGCTATTTGATGAATTGGAAAAAGGCGATGTATTGGATGCAGTGATTGCACAGTCCGGCAGAGATAGTGAACAGTTCTGGGCAATTCGCGATTCCATTGCAGAGGTCATGGGAAGTATTTCAGGTTATGCGACCTTTGATATTGGCTTGCCTGTCAGCCAGATGAAAGCCTTTTTGGACAAGGCTCAGGAAACGCTACAAGCACGCTTTGAAGGCTTTCGTTCATTGACGTTTGGACATTTGGGTGATGGCAATATTCACATGCTGGCGTGGACGGAAGGTTCAGACAATAGTAAAGCAATTTACCAGCATATTTATGAGTTACTGCATGAGTTTAGCGGCACAATAACCGCAGAACATGGCATTGGCTATATGAAGGTGAACTACCTTAAACTGTGTCGTAGTGATGCAGAAATAGCCTTAATGAGACTACTGAAACAGGCGATGGATCCAAACAATATTTTGAATCCGGGGCGTGTGATTGGCGTGGCTGATTCCCATTCCTGCTGTTGACGATTTGCCCGACTACGCGCCAGCAAAACAACAGGCCGAAGGCCAAAGGATAAAGTGACCTGTGATTTCAAAGATGAAACTGAGTGATTTTGATTATGACTTGCCGGATGAATTAATTGCTCAGCAGGCACTGAGTGATCGTGCGGCCAGTCGCTTGTTAGTGGTAATGCCTGATGGTGTTTGTGAAGACAAAACCTTCCGCGATATTGTGGATTTAATCCAACCGGAAGACCTACTGGTGTTCAATAATACCAAAGTGTTACCAGCCCGCTTGTTTGGAAAAAAATCAACAGGTGGTCAGATTGAAGTATTGGTGGAGCGTCTTTTGGACGAGCACCGTTTACTGGCGCATGTGCGTGCCAGTAAATCGCCAAAGGCTGGGGCGCGATTAATGCTGGAAGGTGGCTTTGAAGCGGAGGTCATGGGGCGTGATAGGGCTTTGTTTGAGCTGCGTTTTGAGTCGAGTGATCAGAAAACGGCCATTGAATTACTGGAGGCGCATGGTCATATGCCATTGCCGCCGTACATTGAGCGAAGTGATACCGAGGATGACCGCGAGCGTTACCAAACCGTATTTGCAGAGCGCCCCGGAGCGGTTGCTGCACCGACTGCGGGCTTGCACTTTAATACGGAAGTGCTGGATGCACTGAAAGCCAAGGGTGTTGCAACTGCGGAAGTGACATTGCATGTGGGAGCGGGAACATTCCAGCCAGTGCGTGTGGAGGATTTATCCGAACATGTCATGCATGCTGAGTGGATTGATGTGCCGCAGTCAGTGTGTGACGTGGTGTCTGCTTGTCGGGCGCGTGGTGGCAAAGTGGTTGCCGTGGGGACGACAACAGTACGCAGTCTGGAGTCCGCCGCACGCGATGGCGTATTGCGGCCATTTCAGGGAGATACCGATATTTTCATTACACCGGGTTATGAGTTTCAGGTGGTGGATCGCCTCATCACTAATTTTCACTTGCCCAAATCAACCCTGCTCATGCTGGTATCAGCCTTCTCCGGCTATGCGACGATGATGAATGCTTATCAATATGCCGTTGAGCAAAAATACCGCTTTTTTAGTTATGGCGATGCAATGTTCTTGTCTCGTGAAAAATAGCGGCTGACTGGCGAATCGGGGACGACCAAAGTATATTTTAGCGGCTTTTCGTGGGTGCTTAGTACAGGCTTTTCCAGAAACGCTTCCAGCGCGGCGACCAGTCTTCGAGATAGCGCACAGAGATCAATATGTTGAAGGCACGTCCACGAAGTTCCGAGCGGGGTGCATAGCCGTAGACTCTGGAGTCAGCGCTGTTGTCGCGGTTGTCACCCATAAAAAAGTAGTTACCCTCAGGAATGGTGAAGGGCGGGACATTGCGGTGTGGATTGTATTTTGATGTATCGACTAGTGTGAGATGTGCTGCCATATCTGTTGTGGACTCTGTGGCGTACATCCCTGGGTCACGGTCTGGTGACATTTTTGGAATCCGCGCATCGGTCTCTGTCAGAGGCTCATAAGTGGCGTGTTGACCATTGACTACCAGTTGATTGTTGATGATTTCAATAGTGTCGCCCGGTAAGCCGACCAGCCGTTTAATCATCCGCTTGCCTGATCCCTGTGAATTGAACACGATGATGTCCCCACGCTTTGGTTGTCCCAGTTGCATGAGGGAAATGCCGGTGAATGGAATTTGCAGGTCATAGGCCAGTTTATTTTGGACAATGACATCACCCTCCAAAATAGTGGGCTTCATTGAGCCGGTTGGCACGGGATGCCAGTCCAAAATAGAACCACGCATAATGAATAGCAAAAATAAAAACAGCAGAAAGCCACGGTGATTCTTCAGTATTGTTATGATTTTAGACATTTGCTGGTTCCAGTCGGTAAAGAGAGTCTGTCCGTTAGAGGCTCCCTTCGAAGTATTGTTGCAAAAATTTTCCAAAATCTATCTGTGGTTCTGCTTCCAGTGCGGCTTGTTGAGCGATTGATTCGGCCGCTTTGTTGCTAAACCTTTCCCATGTTTCTTTGGTTAGTTTGCGCTGCAGGAAGTATTCGCGGTGTTGTTGTGACTGGTGGCGGGCGAAGCCATAGTAGCTATCATGCTCGGTCATCATGCTATCCAGCACCTTGGCTGATGGTGTGAGGGCAGGGTTGTCAAACAACTGGCGTTGTTGTTGCAGTGATGTTTGGTAACAGGTGTTGCTGTGGATTTGGTCAAGTAACTGCGCTACGGGTAGCATCGCGTCCATGAGTTCCAGCCCCCAGTTTTTCAAGGAGATGGGGGCGCCATTGCGGTTTAGTTCTAATCCGGGCTTACGGCCTAAGTGAGCAACGGTGCTTTGGTTGTGGTCGATTTCTTTGCGTTCCGCATCGTCAATGAGCGGGCTTTCCTGCAATAGGCAGAACAGCATAAACACCTCCAAAAAAAATAGTTGGCGGTGACTAATGCCTGCGGGGTGGAAGGCGTTGATGTCAACCGAGCGTAGTTCGACATAGCGCACACCACGTCTTAACAGCGCATCAATCGGTTTCTCAAAGCCTTGCAAAATCTGCTTGGGGCGGACGGTGCTGTAGTATTCGTTTTCAATTTGCAGGATGTTGGCATTTAATTGGCGGTACTCGCCAGCCACTTCGATCCCAATTTCTTCGTAAGGCTTATAAGGTGTTTCAATGGCCTTGCGCAGGCTGTCGGTGTAGCTTTTAACAGAGCTGTAGTCGGCTTTGATGCCCACTTTGCTGGATTTACGATTGGTATAACCGATATCACCCATGCGCAGTGACGTTCCCCATTGCTCATAATAGGTGTTTTCATTGTAAACCTTCATGGTATCCGGCGGCGGGGCGTTTTTGCCAAGAAAGGAGCGGCAAATAGCCGGTGAGCAGCCGAATAGATAGGGGATTAACCAGCCATAGCGTTGGATATTGCGGGTCATGCCCATGTAGCGGTCGTTAGAGAAATCTATCTGCTTCCCTTTGACCTGATCAATTTCCTGAAACACTGGCCAAAATTCTTCAGCGACGGAGTGGTTAAAATGAATACCGGCGATGACCTGCATCATTTTACCGTAACGCCACGCCAAGCCTTGGCGGTAAACGTGTTTCATACGACCACTGTTTGATTGGCCATATTCGGCGATTTTAATGTCTTTATCGCCACTCACAATACAGGGCATACTGGATGTCCAAAGTAGCTCATCATCCAGTTTTTGATAGACGAAAGACTCAATGTCTTGCAAGAAATCCAGCGACTTATAAGCACGATCACAAGGCGGTGTGATCAGCTCCAGCAGGGCTTCGGAATAGTCAGTGGTAATCCAGTCATTTTTGAGGGCCGACCCGAGTTGTTTTGGGTGAGGGCGCTGTGAAATCCGTCCATCATTACCCACTCGCAGGCTTTCTTTCTCCAGACCTGTTAAAGAATTTTTTAGTAGGTGTTGCGCACCATTTGCTTCAACTGAGCGAATGCGCTGATGTAGTAATTTATACAAAGCTTAGCCTCCGACTGTATGGGAAAAGCAAACACCCCGTGGCGGGGGTGGGGCGTTTGCTTTTAGTGGATGGGTTACTTTTCAATCCGCGAGACATCGCGTACTGCGCCACGGGATGCCGAGGTTGCCATTGCGGCATACGCACGAAGTGACACGCTCACTCGGCGATCACGGCTGACGGGCTTCCATGCTGCTGAGCCTTTGGTCTCCATTGCTGCACGGCGGGCGGCCAGTTCTTCATCGGAAATCGCTACGTTAATGCTACGGTTTGGAATGTCGATTTCGATGCTATCACCTTCTTCCACCAAGCCAATTGCACCACCTTCGGCAGCTTCTGGCGAGGCATGGCCGATTGATAAGCCTGATGTTCCGCCTGAGAAGCGACCATCAGTAATCAGGGCGCACTCTTTGCCCAAGCCTTTTGATTTCAGATAACTGGTTGGATAGAGCATTTCTTGCATACCCGGCCCACCACGAGGGCCTTCATAGCGAATCAGTACGATATCACCGGACACAATTTCATCGGCAAGAATAGCTGCCACCGCATCATCCTGCGATTCATAAATACGAGCGCGGCCAGTGAATTTGAGAATGTGCTCATCGACGCCTGCGGTTTTAACCACACAGCCATCCACGGCAATGTTGCCGTAAAGTACCGCCAAGCCACCATCTTTGGAGTAGGCATGTTCAATATCGTGGATACAGCCATTGACCGGATCCAAATCCAGCTCCCAGCGTTTGTTTTGGCTAAAGGCTTGTTGAGTGGGTACGTTGCCTGGTGCGGCACTATAAAAAGTACGAACCGCCTCATCATTGGAGCGTCCAATATCCCATTTTTTCAGTGCGTCGCCCATTGTTGGACTATGCACCGTGCTAACCCCAGTATGTAGCAAGCCACCACGTTCCAGCTCACCCAAAATGCGCATGACACCACCGGCACGATGCACATCTTCCATGTGGAATAGCTGTGTTGCAGGGGCAACTTTACTCAGGTTAGGAATTTTGCGTGACAAACGGTCGATGTCATCCATCGTGAAATCAACCTTCGCCTCGTGTGCGGCTGCCAGCAGGTGCAGGATAGTGTTGGTAGAGCCACCCATCGTAATGTCGAGACTCATAGCGTTCTCGAATGCCTTAAAGTTGGCAATGTTGCGTGGCAATACAGAGTCGTCATCCTGCTCGTAGTAGCGACGTGCCAGGCCAACAATCTCACGACCCGCGCGCAGGAATAGTTCCTTGCGGTCTGCGTGAGTTGCCAGTAGTGAACCATTGCCGGGAAGTGACAAGCCCAGTGCTTCGGTCAGGCAATTCATGGAGTTTGCTGTGAACATACCTGAGCAGGAGCCGCAGGTTGGGCAGGCCGAGCGTTCCATTTTGGTTACGTCTTCATCAGACTGGCTGTCGTCTGCGGCGGACACCATCGCATCAACCAAGTCCAGCTTCACAACCTTGTTTTGAATGACGGATTTACCGGATTCCATTGGGCCACCGGAGACAAAAATAGCCGGAATGTTCAGACGCAGTGCAGCATTGAGCATCCCGGGAGTGATTTTGTCACAGTTGGAAATACACACCAGCGCATCGGCGCAGTGGGCATTGACCATATACTCAACGGCATCGGAGATTATTTCGCGTGAAGGAAGGCTGTACAGCATTCCTGCGTGTCCCATCGCGATCCCGTCATCAACTGCAATGGTGTTAAATTCCTTCGCAACCCCGCCCGCTTTTTCAATTTCACGAGCCACCAGTTGCCCCACATCCTTCAGGTGAACGTGTCCTGGTACAAACTGGGTGAATGAATTGGCAATGGCAATAATTGGCTTATTGAAATCATCATCTTTCATGCCTGTAGCGCGCCAAAGTGCGCGGGCACCGGCCATGTTGCGGCCGTGGGTGGATGTGCGTGAACGATATTCAGGCATGGGTGAGGTCTCCGATCTAAAAATTGCGTGTCGGGCATTCTACCCCGCTGAAGCGTACTTTTGAACAAAGTTAAGCGGCTAACTGACTGTGCCTGTGGTGTGGAACTTCCCGAACAACTTTACCCCATTAGGGTTTTATAAAGACATGATCAGGGAAGTTGCTCCAGCTCGAAAAGCGTTCCTTATCGCGTGTGATCATATAGGCCGTGAGCTGGTTGTCAGTAATCAGGGCCTTGCCTCGGTCTTCCCCAAGTACCATAACAGCCGTCGCCAAGCCATCTGCCATCATCGCGCTATCGTGCATGATCGTAATAGATGCCAGTTGGTGAGTGATAGGTTTGCCGGTGGCAGGGTCGATTGTATGGGAATATCGCTTGCCGTTCCGCTCAATATAATTGCGGTAATCCCCGGAGGTGGCCACGCCGGTATTGTTTAGCAGAATACCTTGCTGAACGGCACGTGCTTTTGCATCCGGTTTTTCGATGGCAATACGCCATAAACCTCCGTTTGGCTTGGTTCCATTGGCGCGAATCTCACCACCAATTTCAACCAAATAGTTACTGATGCCTTGTTTGCTGAGCTGTTCTGCGATGGCATCCACTGCATAGCCTTTCGCAATGGCCGACAAGTTAATTTGTAATTGGGGAATCGTTTTCTTCAATGCTGGCGGGGACAGGCGAACTTCCAGTCTCTGGTAGCCCGTATTTTTCATAGCCGCATCAATGCTGGCCTGATCCGGGTTATTATTCGTAAAGTCTTTACCAAAGCCCCACATGCGAATCAACGGGCCAACCGTAACATCAAAGGCACCAGCGCTTAACCGACTGATTTCTTGTGCCGCTGCTGTCACCTTGGCGAACTCAGGCGATACACTAAACCAATCGGTGCTTTGGCTTTGATTAAAACGGGTAATCTCGGAGGTTTTGTCCCAAGTGGACATTTGCTTGTTGATGCGTCGCAGTGAGTCGTCAATGGACTGTTGTACACTGGCACGATCCAGAGTTTTCCCCTCTGCTGGAAACAGCGTGATATGGTAGCGGGTTCCCATCGTTGGGCCACTGATCTTGATGGCTTCCACAGGCTTGCTACAACCTGAGAGTTGTAGTGCCAGTAATATAGCCGTGGCCGTTGTCAGGAATGCCTTAAAAGTTCGGATTGAGAGTGTGCTCATTGCCACCGCGTAACACTGTAATTGAAAGAGAAGAAGCGCCCGAAAGTTGCTGGAATATCTCCATACCTTTGTTCGGGCTGTCAATCAGGATGCCGTTAACCTGCGTGATGATGTCACCGTTTTTAAGCCCTAGCTGGCGGAACAGCCTGCGGTTACTGCCTGGGTAAACTCGAATACCGGCTACCTCGCCGTTTTTGCGCACAATGGAAGGCGTAACCACCGACATTAACACGCTAGGGTCTTGCAGTGCCTTATCGCGGAGTTCGGTCAGGCTCGGAATCTGCCCACCGCCTGATGGCGACTTTGGTGTATTAGTATTACTAGATATGGGGCGTGGCTTCAGTCGGGTACTGCTGGTTTGGGGAGTCTTACTTCTGGCAGATGCTCCAGACTTGCCTGATCCCAACTCTGGCAGTTCAACTTTTTGCTCGGTTCCGTTGTTATCGACTAACACGTATTTGTCTCCGATAAATGTCAGAAAAACACCATTGAGTTCACGTGCTTTGCCTTCCTCTTGTTTAGGGATTGCGTCGCCAAGTTTGTAAACTTCCTGATTTTTGCCATTGTAAGACAACATGGCAAAGCCGCCCAAGCCAGTTTTTGATGCAATGATGCCGGTGAGTTTCAGGTTCAGATTAGTTATTTTTGGTGCTACTTTTTTGGGTGTTGAGGGCGCTTTGATGGCTTTAGGCGTAGCCTTCGGCGCCGCTCCGAAAATATGCTGATCAGCGATTAGCTTGCCGTAGTTTTCTTTGCGGGAGGTAGTGATGGCTTGATCTGGACTCCTCAAACTCGCCGCCTCTGCAACGGCTGTGGGGGGCGTCAGGATCATCCATAACAAATTCGCCAGTGTGACACCCAGCGTAATGACCATAAGCAGGGTCAGAATGCCCGGAAGCTTCACAAGCCATTTTTGAATATCACTCATTATTCAGCCTTTGTCAGACGGCGTGCGACTTCCTGATATTTTTCGGCTGTTCGTGCCAAAATATCATCCGGCAGTTCCGGCCCCGGTGGCGTTTTATCCCAATCCAGCGTCTCCAGATAATCTCGCACAAATTGTTTATCAAATGATGGGGGGCTGGTTCCTTCCCTGTACTCATCGGCTGGCCAGAAACGCGATGAGTCGGGCGTGAGGATTTCATCAATCAATACCAGCTTGTCATTTTCATCCAGGCCAAATTCAAACTTGGTGTCAGCAATAATAATGCCGCGCGCGCGCGCGTATTCGGCTGCCTCGGTATAAAGCTGCAGGCTGGTGGCTTTGACTTGTGCGGCTAACTCAGTACCAATGCGTTGCTCCATGACTGCATAGCTGATGTTCTCATCATGATCGCCCACCTCTGCTTTGCTGGAGGGGGTAAATATCGCCTGGGGCAACTTGCTCGCCTGTTTCAGATTTTCCGGTAATTTAATCCCGCAAACTTCGCCAGTTTTCTGGTAATCCTTCCAACCAGAACCGATTAGATAGCCACGCACAATCGCTTCAATCGGAAGAGGGCGCAGATGCTTGACGACCACCGCACGTCCCGTTAAGTAGGCTGCCTCCTCATCGTTGATTGATAGTTCATCAATATCAATGTCAGTCAAATGGTTTGCAATTACATGAGAAAGCTTGTCAAACCAAAATTTTGAAACCTGCAACAATACTTTGCCCTTGTCGGGAATTGGTTGTGGCAAGATGACATCAAAGGCCGACAGACGATCCGTGGTGACAATCAGCATGTGTTGCTCATCAATGGCGTAAATATCGCGCACTTTTCCTTGGGCGATGAGCGGGTAGTTTTGTAATTGCTGTATCGGCTGACTCATATAATCGTTGGCATAGAGATAATAGTAAACGGTGCTATAATATCAGGTTTTTTGCAGGAAATTGGAGTGAATATTATGTCACAACCTGTGGTTGGTATCGTGATGGGGAGCAGTAGTGACTGGCCGGTCATGTGCGAGGCGGTTAAAATGTTAGAGGCATTTGACATTCCGCGTGAGTACCGGGTTGTGTCGGCACATCGCACGCCAGATTTACTGTTTGAATATGCAGAAACCGCAGCGTCTCGTGGCTTGCAGGCTATTATTGCTGGTGCGGGTGGTGCCGCTCATTTGCCTGGCATGCTGGCTGCCAAGACTATTGTGCCAGTATTGGGTGTGCCAGTGCCTTCCAAACACCTTAATGGCGTTGACTCGCTGCACTCTATTGTGCAGATGCCTAAAGGCGTGCCGGTGGCGACCTTTGCGATTGGTACTGCAGGTGCGGCGAATGCTGCCTTGTTTGCCGCTGCGATGTTGGCAAATAACGACCCTGAACTGGCCAAAGCATTGCAAAATTTCCGTGAAACCCAGCGTCAGCAAGCGCTTAATATGAACCTCCCACCAGAAGCATGAATACAGGAATGATTTTACCCGGTGCAACCATCGGAATGGTTGGTGGCGGCCAGTTAGGTCGCATGTTTGTTATTGCCGCTAAATATCTTGGCTATGATGTGATTGTGCTGGAACCTGCTGAAAACAGCCCAGCCGGTCAGGTAGCAGATGAGCAGATCGTTGCCGCTTATGATGACCCTGATGCATTGGCAACCTTGGCCGCACGTTGTGATGTGATTACAACAGAGTTTGAAAATATACCCGCAACAGTGCTGGAAAAGCTCAGTGAATCCAGGCCAGTTCACCCATCTGCGCAGGCACTGTCAAAAACACAGGATCGTATTGTCGAGAAGGCGTTTATTCGCTCTTGCGGGTTATTGCCCGTGCCTTATGGTGTGATTACAACGCGCTCGGAGGTTGCCCCAGCGATTGATAAAATTGAGTTTCCGGCAATTTTAAAGACGGCCCGTTTTGGTTATGACGGCAAGGGCCAGATTGCTGTAAACACACCGGAGGAGGTGGTTAAAGGCTATGAGTCACTTCGTTCGGTAGATTGTGTGCTGGAGCAGCGTATTGATTTGGCCTGTGAAATATCCGTGGTACTCGCGCGAAATACACAGGGGGAGACGCAGTGTTTTCCGGTATCTGAAAACGTGCATAAAGATGGCATTTTATTCCAGAGCATCGTACCGGCGTCGGTGGATGAGGAAATTGCCCGCGCCGCGCAAGTTGCTACTAAGCGTATTGCGACCAAACTGGAGTATGTGGGTGTACTAGCCGTTGAATTTTTTGTGACGAAGCAAGGTGAGTTGCTGGTCAATGAGATAGCACCACGTACGCATAACAGTGGTCATTTTACGATTGATGCTTGCGTCACTTCTCAATTCGAGCAACAAGTGCGTGCTATTTGTAATCTGCCATACGGCGATACCCGGTTGCTGAGTCCAGTGGTGATGACGAATTTATTGGGTGATGTGTGGGGTGACACACAGCCAGACTGGTCGAAAGTGTTGGGTAGTCCATCCAGTAAATTACATTTATATGGAAAAGCGGCTGCGCGAGAAGGCCGTAAAATGGGGCATTTCTGTACCCTGGCTGACAGTGTGGATGAGGCTGTTGACGAGGCCACTCGAGTCTTTAATGAGATAAGTGCGCCATGATGAAAACTGACGATTATTTGAATTTACTGCGTAAGGATATTGAATTCACCGCCACGCTGTGCGATCAGAAAATGCGGTTTCATTCAACGTGGGGGATTTTCTCACCCAGAGAAATTGATGCGGGTACGGCGTTATTACTGCGTTACCTCAAGCCTGCGGAAGATGCGAGTATTTTTGACCTTGGGTGTGGCTATGGGCCGATTGGTCTGACATTGGCTAAGTTGGCACCGGAAGGTCAGGTGCTAATGGCTGATAAGGACTTTATGGCGGTTGAATATGCCAATCGCAACGCCGTTCTGAATAATGTCAATAATGCCGAAGCGATTCTTAGTAACGGTTTTCAGCATGTGGATGGTGATCGGCGTTTTGATCTGGTGGTATCCAATGTGCCTGCCAAGGTCGGTAATGAAATGATGACCCTGATGTTGCGTGATGCATATCGTCACATGAATCCGGGCGCCAAGATTTATCTGGTGACGGTGAATGGCTTACGTCAGTACATGAAACGCAATCTGACAGAAGTGTTCGGAAATTATAAAAAAGAAAAACAGGGTGCGGCGTATACGGTTCAATGGGCGGTGAAGGCATAACGCCCACATGCTGTTATTTGTTGTCAGCAGAGTGCCGGCAGCGATAAATAATAGAATAATCTGTTCAGGTTATATTAAGTATAGAAATTAGGCATTAGATTGAAACAGGCCAGATAAGTTAGACTGTGCGGAAGGATTAATTTTCTATCAATGGACTGAGGAAAGTAGAATGCCTGCTAATAAGATCGTCGCCTTTTGTCTTGGCTTGTCTGTTTCGTTCAGTGCTTCGGCTGATCGTTACAATGCCGGTACTGAAGAGTCAGTTAATATGTTTCGGGTCAGTTTTGCTGACACCCTGACACCTATCGACGCACAGCGGATTAGTCGTCGGGCAGCAGCCTTGGTGAATGAGCAGGGGCGTACGCGTGCCCTCTCTAGGTTTTCAAAGCTTGACGGCGGCTTTTTAGAGAAAGATGGCTTCGTATTTTGTATGACCTTGGCGGGTGTTGTTGTGTCGCATCCGGTGCGTCCGCAGCTGGTAGGACGGAACTTGCTGGATCACCGCCGGTATGGGCAGTACTTGTTTCAGGATATGGTTCGAGTCGCCAAAAATACGGGTGAGGGCTGGGTGGAGTATAACTGGCCATACCCCGGCACGAGCAAGCTACGCCCCAAGATGAGCTATGTGGTGCGAAATAAGGAAGGCTTCTTGTGCTCGGTTGCGGCGTTTAAGTAGGTGTAGGAAGAAGGGGGGATCAGACTTGCTCCCCGCCCAGTAGCGCGCCCGTAAACTGCTCAGCGTCAAACACTTGCAAATCGTCAATGCGTTCGCCAACCCCGACAAAGCGCACCGGAATCCCTGTTTGCCTGGCAATGGCAAATAAAATGCCACCTTTGGCCGTTCCGTCGAGTTTGGTCACGGTAATGCCTGTTAAGCCCAGCGCGTCGTGGAATTCCTTGGCCTGTGTCAGTGCGTTCTGGCCAATGCTGGCATCGACAACCAGCATGACCTCATGTGGGGCACTTGCGTCAATTTTTTGCATCACCCGCTTAACCTTTTTCAGTTCCTCCATTAGGTTAGTCTGGGTATGCAAGCGTCCGGCGGTGTCGGCTAGTAAAACGTCAATGCCACGAGCCTTAGCCGCTTCCATTGCATCATAAATGACCGAAGCACTGTCGGAGCCTTGTCCCTGTGCAATGACTGGAACACCATTGCGTTGTCCCCAGGTTTGTAGCTGCTCTACTGCTGCGGCCCGGAAGGTGTCGCCTGCAGCCAGCATGACTTTCTTGCCATCATTTTGGAACTTTTTCGCTAATTTACCAATCGTAGTCGTTTTACCGGCACCGTTAATGCCGACCATCAAAATAACGGCTGGCTGTTTGGTGGCGTCGATGACCAATGGTTTGGCAACTGGCTTTAGCACATCGCTCATGCTGGTGTAGAGCGCTTGCATTAGTGCTTCACTGTCGGCTAACTCATTGCGACCCACCTTATCGGTTAGCTGGTCAATGATCTCAGTAGTGGCCTCAATGCCAACATCGGCCATTAACAAACGGGTCTCCAGTTCTTCGAGAACCTCCTCGTCGATTTTTTTGGCGCCCAAAAAGAGATTACCCAGACCCGCCGTCAGTGATGAGCCTGTTTTTGAAAGGCCGCTTTTCAGACGGGAAAACAGTCCGGGCTTTTCCTGTGGTTCTGCCGGTTGGTGACTGGCTGCATCATCCGTGACTTGTGCGGTAGTTTGGTGGTCTGTTTGACTTTTTGTGACTACATCGCCAGTTTGTCCAATGGTTGCGGATGAACCAGTGCTGCCATCTGCTGCTTGTGCGCTTGGGTCTTGCTGGTCGCTCAAAGCCTTCGTGGCTGGGGCGTCGCTTACTTGTTCAGACTGCTTTTTCTTCTTGAAAAATTTGAACATCGTTTATACTTCAATTTTGGTTAATAAATGTGAATTCTGTAATGCAGAGAATCTTAACACTTGGGAAGGCAATGCGTAACCATCGTTTATGGCTTGCAGCGGTGCTGTTGAGCTGTACCAGTGCCTATGCTGATAGTTCGGGCAAGGTGTCTGATGCAATACCCAAAAAAGCACCTTCAGTTTCGGAAAAAGTGCTGGAAAATGGTTTAAAGGTGTTGGTCAAGGAAGACCATCGTGCGCCGATTGCAGTGGTGCAGGTTTGGTATCGCGTGGGCACCAGCTATGAGCACGGGGGAATCACTGGCTTGTCTCACGCCTTAGAGCACATGATGTTTAAGGGGACAAAAAACCGCAAATCTGGTGAGTTTGAAGTTATCTTGTCACGCATTGGCGCACAAAATAATGCCTTTACTTTGCAGGATTTTACAGCCTATTACGAGGTGCTGGCGGCTGATCATGTGGAAACCGCATTAGAGTTGGAAGGCGACCGAATGCGTGGTCTGGTGTTGGATGAGACTGAATTTGAAACAGAAATTGATATCGTCAAAGAGGAGCGCCGTATGCGCACAGACGACAACCCAAATGCCGTGATGCGTGAACAATTCAATGCGGTGGCTTATCTGAACAATCCCTATCGAGCCCCTGTGATTGGCTGGATGGAAGATTTGGATAATATGAATTTGGGTGATCTGAAGGATTGGTACGCAAAATGGTATGCGCCTAATAATGCGACATTGGTGGTTGCTGGTGACGTTGAGCCTGAGAAGATTTTTGCATTGGCAGAAAAGTACTTTGGTCAGCATAAGTTCATGAAGCTGCCGGAGGTTAAGCCACGTACGGAGATTCCACAAATTGGCCCACGGGAAATTGTCATCAAGGCACCAGCCAAGATTGAACGCTTGATGATGGGCTTTAAAACGCCGGGGATGGTTGACGCAAAACAAGGTAGCGTTGCAGTATGGGAGCCGTATGCGCTGGAGGTTTTGTCCAGTATCTTGGATGGCGGCAGTAGCGCGCGCTTTGCCAAGAATCTAATACGCGGTGATGAAATAGCCGCCAGTGCTGGAGCTGCTTATCAAGGCTACGGTCGTATGCCTCAAATGTTTATTGTCAGCGGTATTCCCGCCGCAGGTGTCAAAATTGAGGATTTACGCAAGGCACTGCTGGATGAAATTGAAGTCCTGAAAACAACACTAGTGACGAAGGAAGAGTTAGATCGGGTAAAGGCTCAGGTTATCGCTTCTGAGATATACCAGCGTGATTCGGTTGCACATATGGCCATGACCATGGGTATTTTGGAGTCAACGGGCCTAGGCTGGCAGCTAATGGATGAATATCAGGATAAGATTTTGGCCATCACCGCTGAGCAGGTGCAGTATGTTGCAAAAAAATATTTGAATGAAGATCAAATGACTTTTGCACGATTGGATCCACAGTCATTAGCAACCGAAGCAGGTCAACTTGGAGTAGATCAATAATGAATACTTTACAAAAACTAGCGCTAAGGGGCGTGCTGTTGCTGGTTGTGCTGTTTGCAGGCACAGTGATGGCTAGCCCAAAGATAGAGCACTGGACGCTGGACTCCGGCTTGCGTGTGTTCTATGTGGGCATTGATGACTTGCCAATGGTGGACTTAAGCTTGACCTTTGATGCGGGCAGTGCGCGCGATGGTAAGAAAAACGGTGTTGCCTACATGACCATGAGCATGATGGACAAAGGTGCGGCGGGCATGGATGCGAATAAACTCGCAGAAGTGTTCGAAAATGTGGGTGCGAATTTTTATACGGATGCCTCGCGCGATATGGTCAGTATTGGCCTGCGCACTATTACTCTGGAGGCGCCATTTAAATCAGCAGTAGATAACTGGTTGGCAGTGATTAAAACGCCGGAGTTTCCCCAAGCAGACTTTGAGCGCTTGCAAAAGCAAATGAAGGTTGGCTTCGAGGCAGATAAGCAAAACCCGGGAAGTGTTGCAGGCAAAGCGTTTTATAAGCATTTGTATGGGGATCATCCATACGCGAATCCCACCGAGGGCTTCGAGGACACCGTTGCAGCCATGAAAACGGCTGACCTGAAAGCTTTTTATCGACGCTATATTGTCGAGGAAAACGCTATGCTGACCATTACGGGGGATATGACCCGTAAGGAGGCTGAGGTATTGGCAAAACGTGTTGCAGAGGTGCTGCCTGCTGGTAAAAAGCCTGAGCCAATTCCAGCAGTTAAGCCACTGACGGAAGCAAAAACAGTGCATATCCCGTTCCCGTCCAGTCAGGCGCATATTTTGATTGGGCAGCCGGGCTATAAGCGTGGTGACAAAGACTATTTTAAACTGTATCTGGCTAATCACCCTTTTGGTGGCAGTGGTTTTACCTCCCGCTTGATGAAGGAAATTCGGGTGAAACGTGGTTTGAGCTACAGCGTCTATAGCCATTTCTCACCATTGCGTGAGTTGGGTGCCTTCACTATGGGGATGCAAACCAAGTTGGATCAGATTGATGAAGGCAAGCAGGCACTGTGTGAATTGTTGGATAACTACCTGAAAGATGGCGCAACCGCGCAGGAAATAGAAGAATCCAAGCTGAATATTACTGGCGGCTTCCCAATGAGCATTGCAGGCAATAGCAATATCGGCAATTATGTGGAAATGATTGGTTTTTATGGCATGCCCCTGGATTATCTGGAGCGCTTTACCCACAACATTAATGCGGTCACACAGGCGCAGGCAAGGGAAGCCATGCAGCGTCGAATTAAACCGGATGCGATGCTGACGGTTATTGTGGGTGGTGAAGCTAAAAATGACCCACAGAATGACGCCGAAGCCCCTGTAGATAAGGGCGCGGAGGCGCACGAAACCAGGAAAGTGGACACAGCGACGGGTGGCTAGGGTGAGAAAGGGCAGTCGCTCTCGGCTTCGCATCATTGGTGGGGAGTGGCGTAGCCGCCGACTCCCCTTTGTTGAAGTATCCGGCTTACGGCCAACACCTGACCGCGTGCGTGAGACTTTGTTTAACTGGCTACAGGGAAACATTGTGGGCGCACGCTGCTTGGACTTGTTTGCAGGCAGTGGGGCGATTGCATTTGAAGCCTTATCGCGGGGTGCTGCTGAAGTTGTCATGGTTGAAAAACATGGCCGTGTTGCCCAGCAGCTTCGTGATAATTGCCAAATACTGGAAGGCGGGGAGACGTCTCATGCGACGGTGATTAATATGGATGCACTAAAATTTTTAGCACAGTCACCCGCGCCCTTTGATTTGATTTTTCTTGATCCACCGTATCGTAAGGACTTATTGCCACCAGTGCTTGAGCAGATTATTGAAAAAAACTTGCTCAATGAGCGGGGGATGATCTACCTGGAGCATGAGTCCGAAACAGCGTTTAACTGGCAAGACTGGAACCTAGTTGTAAAGAAGACAGGGAAGGCGGGGCAGGTGTCAGGATTCTTGTTGACGCAGGGAGCGCCTTAGTAGGCACTCCTGAATGTTTGTATTAATTGAGTGTTCTGAGCATTTGGTAGCGGCCCTCACCATCACTTGTAAGCAGATTCAAAACCATCGGATTATCCACATCAAGATCAGAAACATCGGAGCAAATGTTCTGTTCTGAGACATAGGCCATTACGGAGTCTTCATCGACCAGTACGTGATACCAAGGCGCATCCTTTGGCGGATTATTTTTAGCGTGCTCTTTATACCATTTGTCATCACCTGCAAACTCCGCATCCACATCGACGATGACACCGCGGAAATTGTAGTGTTTATGGTAGATTACTTGCCCGATATTATATTCGGCCCGACGAATATCCATTGTTCACCTGAAGGTTATTTTGATTAACTGGATGATGGGGCAAATTTGCGCTTTTTCAAGTGCCGCCCTTCACTTTAATTATGGGGTGTCAGCACACCTGTTTTCATGTCAAGCTTATATAGGGAACCAGTTACGGTTCGGATGATTAAAGCACCTCTACTATAGTGCACAGAACCACGCTTACCATGCACCCACCTGTGACGACCATCACACGGAAGTATTTGTAAATGGTTCTCTTGAATACCGAACGCCCTGGCGGCATACGATCTCATTTTTTTACCATTTCTGAACAGTGTTAATACGCTGTCTTCATACTGCTTCGGGTTTTGTAGCGTGACCAAAGACTGCCCGTCATTAGAAATAAACATCCTGGCGCCGTGTTCAGATTCAGATTTCATGGACCATACCTGCTCTAACTGTCCGTTTTTAAGAATCTTGAAAGCAAGGAGATAGGGACTTCGTTTCAGGGTTATCCTTCTTTTTTCCTGTACCCAGCGCCCAGGAATAATTTTAACCAGATAGCGACCATTATTGGATAACATCATTGTTGCCTGCATTGCTTGTAGCCTGTCCAGCGATGAAGGCGTACAGGCCTGAGAGGGGGTTGAGAGCAGCAGGAAGCATAAATTGAGTAGCACTAAAATGGATTTCATATCAACACCTGAATGTACGGAGCCAGAGAATGAGCGCGACCCCGAGAGTGAACGGGACGTCACATACTAGAGACAGACAGCAAGCACAAAACTGCGTAGCTGATTTTTACAAATAGCCGTCCAGCCTTCAGAGTCCGATAATAAACTGGTCCGGCGCCAACTTCCAATCTTGAACCAGCCACGTGGAAGAAAAAACTGATAAACTCAATCCCAGTTTGATTACTGATACACTTCTTCAAATATGAGCAATGCACAGGGTTTTGAATGCCGTTCGGTTTTTGTCTCAATTGTTGGGGCATCTTGCTCTGGTAAAACAGCCTTGGCGAAGAATATTGCCAAGCGTTTTAGCGATCGTCATGTGAGCGTTATAGCGGAGGATGCCTACTATAAGCGTCAGGATCATCTGAGCCTTGAGGAGCGTGCGGTAATCAATTATGACCACCCCAGTGCCTTCGACCATGACTTGTTGATTGAACATATGAACTTGTTAAGACAGGGGCGGTCGATTGAAAGCCCTACTTATGATTATGTGAATCATACTCGTGCGGATGCCACGGTAACGATCGACCCCACTCCTGTGATCATCGTTGAAGGCATTTTGCTTTACCATGAGCTGTCTTTAAGAGACTTGTTTGCGCTTAAATTATTTGTGGATACACCGCTGGATATTTGTCTGGCAAGGCGAGTGGAGCGCGATGTCATTGAGCGCGGGAGAACGGTTGACTCGGTTTTATCTCAGTACCAGAAAACTGTGCGGCCAATGTATAACGAATTTATTGAGCCATCCAAATACTACGCAGATTTGATCGTACCCATGGGCGGTTACAATGAGGTCGCATTGAGCGTGCTGGATAGCAAAATTACCCACATGATTAACAACGGGTCTGTTGTGACCTGAAAAGTGGGATGTATCGAGTTGAATCCAACTGGCGCTTTTGTCTGCGAAATTTATGCAATTCGATGAAATTAAAATAAAGTAATAGAAACTCGCCAAGTGAGCGTTTAGACTGCGATGCCCCTGTAGAAATACCACCGCATGGGAAATTAAAGCAAAGTGAGATGATTATAAACAATGGCTACTCAGACTACCCAAAAAAAGCAAAATCCATTTATTGATTTATTGGTCAGTATTGTCATTCCATCAGTAATTTTGATGAAATTCAGTGGTGCTGAGCACCTCGGCCATGTGGGTGGGTTGATACTAGCGTTGGCTTTCCCTTTAGGTTGGGCTTTGTATGAATTGATTGTTCATAAAAAACGGAACTTTGTTGCCTTATTGGGCATTATTAGTGTTTTGTTGACTGGTGGCATCGGCTTATTTGAACTGGACAGCCAGTGGTTGGCAGTGAAAGAGGCCGCAATTCCTGCCCTGATTGGCATTGGCGTACTTATCTCAACATATACCAGGTATCCACTGGTTAAAACTTTGTTGTTTAATCCGACGGTGCTACATGTCGATAAGATTAACGAAAAGCTTGAAGAGAGGCAGAATAAAGCGCAGTTTGAGAAGCGATTAATGAATGCCAATTATTTGTTGGCCGGGACCTTCTTTTTTTCTGCGGTGATGAACTACATTCTAGCCAAATGGATTGTGGTCAGTCCGTCCGGTACGGAAGCGTTTAATGAAGAGCTGGGGCAAATGACGCTCATGAGCTACCCTGTCATTGCCATACCTTCAATGATTATGATGCTCGGCGTCTTTTATTACCTCTGGAAAACGATTAAGCGCCTTTCTGGTTTAGAACTAGAAGATATCGTGGCGGTCACTGATTAAGGTGTTCCGTAAAATCGAATAACCCCTCTGAAGCCTTATGTGGCTTCAGATTCTTGCTGTACTCGAAACATGAAGAAGAAAATACCTGAATTAATCGAACAATATGAAGACCTTGTCATTCTTTGGTCGCTGCGCGTTTTATATGATCTGAAAGGTTATACGCGCATGAGTCAGGAGTTTGGACTGTATGGATATGAGCGTGTCTTGAGTGTCGTTGGGCTTGAGCACCTGGTTGATAAATACGATGACGACAAACCAATCTCAGCAAAAAAATTTCGTCGAGTGTTGAAGGCACAGAGCGAGCTTTATGAGAAGAAGGACATATCATATGAAGGCGTTCTGTTTCGCAACCTAAACGAGCTGGGGAGGCTAGTTGAACTCAGCGATACTGAGAAAAAGCTGCTGTCGTTTGGTACCTTAATTCATGCGGTTAAAGATTTGGCCGAAGTATGCGACGTGCTTGGCGACCTGACTTCGCGTGGCGTGGTGAACACGCTTAGCATTATTTTGGATATCGATCCGAGTAGTATTCGTCAAGCGCTGTCGAAAGAAGGATTGCTTAACCGCACGGGTCTGATGCGTCTGGACTGTGATTATCCTGATAATTTGGACGACCAGTTGTCACTGCTGGATGAAATCACTGACGTTTTGCTGGATGATGAAGAGATGGACATCATGCAGTCGCTACGCCGTTTTTTCAAAACAGGCCGTGAAGTGGCGTTGACTCCGGACGATTTCAAGCATGTGGAAAAGGACTACACGCTGATTCATGACTATCTGAAGGTGGCGAATGAGAAACGCATCAAGGGTGTCAATATCCTCATTTATGGCCCGCCGGGAACGGGTAAAACCGAAATGGCTCGTACGATAGCGAAAGCGCTTGGTTTTCCCCTGTATGAGGTGAATAACACTGGTGAGGGCACGGCCGGCGAGTACGATGAAACACGTGTTGACTCATATCAACTTTGCCAGCAGGTTCTGAAACGTACGCCTGATACGTTGATTCTATTCGATGAGATTGAAGATGTTTTCCTGCGCGACGGCAGTATGGAGCGCTTTGGCATTCGTACCAGCTCCGATACTAAAAAGGGCTGGTTTAACCAATTACTGGAAGAAAACACAGCGCCTGCAATTTGGGTGTCGAATGTAATTTATCATATTGACGAGGCCATCATTCGGCGCTTTGATTATGTGATGGAGTTGAAGACACCGCCTCGACAAGTACGAAAAAAGATTTTCCGCGAATACTCGAAGGGTATGGATGTTAGCGACAAGTGGTTACAAAAAATTGTTAATAACGAATACTTGGCACCGGGTTTGATTTCACGGGCAGTTAGGGTTGTATCGGAGATTAATCCATCAACACAGGCGGAAGTTGAGTCGCGGCTTGAGCAAGTTATCAGCAATACACTGGGAGCAATGGGGTACGACAAAGACTTGTCCAAAGGTGTGGAACCACCCATTACTTACCGTCCGGAAGCATTGAATCCAGATTATGATTTGGTGACATTGCAAAAAGCGTTAAAGCAACAGCCCAAGGGTCGAATTTGCCTATATGGGCAGCCGGGTACGGGCAAAAGTGAGTTTGCACGGCATATTGCGGATGTTTTGGATCTTCCATTAATAACCAAGCGGGCATCAGATCTGCTGGATCCGTACCTTGGCATGACAGAGCGTCACTTGAGTGAAATGTTCGAACAAGCTAACGAAGAAAAAGCAGTGCTATTGCTGGATGAGGCGGACAGTTTCTTGCAGGATCGAGTGAGAGCGCGTGAAACTTGGCAAGTCACTCAGGTCAATGAGCTATTGACCCAGATGGAGCAATTTGATGGCCTGTTTTTCTGCTCGACCAACTTGATGGAGCAGTTGGATCAGGCATCTCTGCGCCGTTTTGATTTGAAGATTAAGTTTGACTTTATTAAGTCCGATCAGCTGTGGGGACTGTTTAAACAAGTTTTACGGGATTATCACGCGGAGGAACCAGATGAGTCTTTGTGGAAGAAGGCGGTCGTGTCACTGGAAAACTTGACGCCGGGAGACTTTGCTACGGTCGCACGCCAAAGCCGGTTCTCTGGAAAGCCTCTGGATGCTGAACTATTGTTGGAAGGCCTGAAGCGAGAACTAAAGTTTAAGGCGTATGGCGCCTATAAGAATATGGGCTTCATTAGCACAAGTTAAGCCCATATTTCGTCGCACACAAACGAAGCCGGCGGATTGAGTTATCCGCCGGTTCGCGTTTACCACTGAGGTAATGGTGAATCCACAATCAGGCAGGGATCTGCGGAATGTTCATGCCAACCATGCCGCGCATAACACGCATGACCTGGTTGCTGTAGCCAAATTCGTTGTCATACCACACATAAAGTACGCAACTGTTGTCTTGAGTAATCGTTGCTACAGAATCAAAAATTCCTGGCTCAGGAGTGCCTACAAAGTCAGTGGAAACCGCTTCTGTTGATGAGGAGTAAGCAATCTGATCGGCCAGTGGCGAATTTAATGAAACACCACGAAGGTATTCATTGACCTCATCGCGCGTTGCCGCTTTTTCCAGATTGAGCTTGATAACTGCCATTGATACGTTTGGTGTTGGTACGCGAATTGCGTTCCCTGTTAACTTTCCAGCCATTTCCGGTAGTGCTTTCGCAACCGCCTTGGCAGCTCCCGTTGATGTCAGCACCATATTCAACGGCGCACTACGCCCACGACGATCTGATTTATGATAGTTGTCGATTAAATTCTGGCCGTTGGTATAAGCGTGAACAGTCTCAACGTGTCCGTTCACTATGCCATACTTGTCGTTCATTGCTTTTAGCACTGGGGTGATGGCATTCGTAGTACAGGAAGCTGCAGAAATAATCTTGTCAGATAGCTCAATATCGTTGTGATTGACACCATAAACAATATTCTTGATGTCACCTTTTGCTGGTGCTGTCAGCAGTACCTTGGATGCACCTTTTGGAGTCAGGTGGCGACTTAGTGCTGCTTCATCTTTAAACGCGCCCGTATTATCAACAATTAAAGCATCATTGATGCCGTAAGCAGTGTAATCAATATCTTCGGGCTGGCCTGCATAAATCACTTTGATGTAGTTGCCGTTAGCGATAATGGCACTATTCTCGTGGTCAACAGTGATTGAGCCATTAAACGCGCCATGAACAGAGTCTCGGCGGAGCAGGCTTGCACGCTTTTCAAGGTCGCCTTCACCCTTGCTACGGACAACAATGGCGCGAAGGCGCAACTTGTTACCGGCGGTGGCTCTCTCAACCAACAAACGGGTGAGGATACGCCCAATGCGACCAAAACCATACAATACAATATCCTGTGGATGCTCAAGCACACTGGCTTTTTCAGTACCGGCGGCGGCAACTACACTTGTCAGGTAGTCCTTCAATGATTGAGTGCCATTTAACTGCGAGTAATCATAGGCCAATCTGCCAACATCAATGCGGGACACACCCAGATCCATTTGTTGCAGGATGTCGATGACTTCTTTGGTCGCTTCCAGTTTGATATTTTCACCAACCGCATGCCTGCCAAGGCGGTGTGCCTTGATGATGTCAATCGTTGATAAGTTCATTAGCTTGCGACCAAACACGGTGAGGATAACACCATCATCGCGGTACATTTGACCAATAGCGGGGATTATTTTCTCGGCCAAGGTTTGTTCGCTCAGATACTCCTTCAAGTACGCATCACTGGTTTGGTTATTCACAAAAAACTCCTCTCAAGGTTTAAAGACACGGAAATAATGAGGCCATCTTACTGGAATAATCTGTATTGAGGAAAGGGCTAAGGAGACAAACTGATCCTTGTTGAGGTATGAAATAGCTCATTTTGGGTATTTGTTTTGACTCTTCAGTATGTGGAGCCTAACAACCTTTGGTCAAATTGCCGGCTACTTTTGACTGTATCAGTGCTAAGCTTGTTCTTCTCGCCGATTAATGTGGATGGTCTGCTTCTGTCAGAGCGACTTCATTATCAGGGTGTCTAATAACAATAATTCCATCTGTGGAGGAAAATGATGTCACTTACAACATTAAAAATACTTTGTCTTTCTGGAGCACTGTTGAGCTGTTCTTCTGTTTTGGCTGGCTTGGTCAATATTAATAAGGCTGATGGCGAAACCTTGGCACACCACCTAAAAGGCGTTGGTGAAAAAAAGGCAGAGGCGATTGTCTTGTATCGCAACACACATGGTGTTTTCACGGATGTAAAGGATTTGGTAAATGTGAAGGGTATTGGTGAGGGTCTTTTGAAGAAAAATCTGGAAGATTTGTCGTTAACTCAAGGTGCAGTTGTGATGAACCCCAAAGGGAAGACAGCTAGAAAAGGTAAGCTGACTGGAAAGAAGCCAGCCGTAGTCGGTAAAACTGATGTATCTGAAAACAGAGTTGTCCGGTCTGGTAAGATCACTACAAAAATTGCCAAACAAGGTAGTGTGGAAAAGCGTGAAGTGGCTAAGCGTCCTGCTCAGTGAGTTAGTCAGCGATAGCCTCTGGAGAGCGGGCTATTCCCTCTGGTTGATCTACTGGTGGAATATTGTATTGATATTAGGTCGGTTAACTCTAAGAAGCAGTCATTATCAACTAATTTCAAAAATAATCCCCCTGGTCGTTGACAGCCGTTAAAAACGGTCTATAATGCGCCGCTCTTTACGAGGCAAAGCCGCTTTTGGGTTTGCTAGTAAGGTTTTGAAATTGAAGTGTTT
>PDWI01008117.1_pt1 | contig 24765 bp, 22 predicted proteins | sample 1430891 | NCBI WGS metagenome assembly PDWI01 (sample SAMN01162508, study PRJNA174530) | Oral metagenome, whole genome shotgun sequencing project. | biome: Marine environment; feature: Marine mammal; material: Swab sample of the gingival sulcus; isolation source: swab sample of gingival sulcus...
AGATTTGTCATTTAGTGGAATAAATCCGTTGTTATCTTTAAGTGCTTTATACACTTTTTCAGAGGAGTCGCTTATTGAATTTTTAAAGCCTATTTTTTGTAGAGAAACATCGACTTTGCCGTCTTCTCTAACTTTTTTTATGTATGCATCTCTAACATATCCTCTGTGGAGGGTTTCATACACTTCATTTTTATATAAGAGTCCTTTATATTTATCATCTATTACAACTGTGTATCCTAAATTAGAAACTCCTATAACAACAACTTCTACTTTTTGTCCAATTTTTAGATTTGAAACATCGCTTTTTAACTCTTCTTGGATGTAGCAGGTTCCTATAACTCCGTTTTTATCAAAATTATCAACAACTTTTACTATTACTGTATCACCTATTCTAAAATCTTTATTGTTTAGTAGTCTATTTGGAACAAATAGATCTTTACTTATGCCCCAATCTAAAAATATGCCAAAGTTTGTTTTATCTTTAACTCTCATTCCAGCAAATTGTCCTTTTATGGCATAGGGTTTTTCTGTTGTTGCTCTTAATGTTTTTTTCTCATTGTTAAAGACAAATACTTTTATGGTATCACCTTTTTTTTTGTTTTTTGGTAGCTCTTTTAATGGCAAAATTATATCATTGTGAGAGCCTTCTAAATAGCATTTACCATCTTTTATTAGTTTTATTTTTAAGTTATTAAATTCTCCAATTTTTATCATACTTTTTTATAACATATTATTTTAATATAATGAATGAAATATTTTAAACTTTGTGATATATTATTCTAAATGAATGAAGAAGAACATTTAATAAAACTTGCAAATACAAAGATGCCTTTTGGCAAATATGCTGGACTTTATCTTATTGACTTACCAGAGCCTTATGTAGTTTGGTTTAAGAATAAAGGTTTTCCTGATGGGGAATTGGGTGAGCTTTTTAATACTCTATATCAAGTTAAAGAGAATGGATTAGAATACTTGATAAGGCCTTTAAAGAGATGATTTATGATCTTATTATTGTAGGTGCTGGTGTTTCTGGTATTTTTGCTGGAATAAATAGCCCTAAAGATAGAAAAGTTTTAATTTTAGAGAAGACAGATTCAACATTGAATAAGCTTTTAATTAGTGGAAAGGGTGCTTGCAATTTTACACATTGTGGCTCTGAAAAAGAGTTTTTAGAAAATTTTGATAAAAGTGGTGCAATTTTTTTGCGTCCAGCTATTTACTATTTATCAAATAGAGACTCTGTAGATTTTTTTGAAAATCGTGGTTTGGAGTGTATAGAAAATAGTTATGGCAAATTTTTTCCAAAATCTATGAGAGCATCTGATGTCAAAAAGACTCTTATGGCTTCTCTTCCAAGTGGTGTAAAAATCAAATATAACTCTCAAGTAAATTCTATTGAAAAACATATTAAATCTGGAGAACAAGAAAACCCAATAGAAGAAAAAGTAAATTTTAGGGAACAAGCAAACTCTACAGAAAAACAAGAGTTTTTTTCTATTAAGTTTGTTAACTTAAAAACTAAAAAAGAAGAAGAGTTAGTTTCTAGAAAAGTTTTATTATGCACTGGAGGAAAAAGTGTCCCTAAAACTGGGAGCTGTGGAGATGGTTATTTTATAGCTAAAAAGTTAAAACACACTATTATTGAGCCTAAACCTGCTCTAGCAAGTATAAGGTGCAATCTAAAGAGTTTGTCTAAACTGGTTGGTGTCAGTTTTCAAGATGTCTCTTTTGCTCTTTTTAGAGATAACAGGAAAATGGCAGACTTTTCTGGGGATATTTTAATTACACACAAAGGTTTATCTGGGCCAGCAATAATTGATAATTCTCACAACTTTAATAAAGGAGATATTTTAAAAATTAATTTTATAAATAAAAATAGTGAAGAAGTTTTAAACATACTTATGAATAACAAAAAAATTGAATGTCCCAAAAGATTACTATCTACTTTAAAAGATGATTTATCAATATCAGATACAAAAAACTGCTCAAAAAAGTTATTACGAAAGCTTGCTATTTTACTTACAGAGTATGAAATCTCAATATCTGAAATTGAGGGATTTAAAACCTGTATGGCGACTGCTGGAGGAGTCTCTCTCAAAGAGGTAAACTCAAAAACTCTTGAATCTAAAATAGTAGCTGGTCTATTCTTTTCTGGAGAAGTATTAGACTATACAGCAAAAACTGGGGGTTACAATATTCAAGCTGCTTTCTCAACTGCAAAATTGGCAATAGACAATATTTTTATCTCTAAATAAAAAGCAAACTAAAATATTTCAACCCTATAATAAATGCTACTTAATTGCAGTTGGATTATCTTTAGGACTTGGTTCAACTGGCAAACTAACTTCACTTTCATCTAAATTATTTTCTAAGTTGCTATTATTCTCAACTTCAGAATTTTCCAAAGCTTTTTTAGCAGCAGCCTCTTCTTCTAATTTTTTTATATCTACAAGCTCCTCTTCTTTAAAGCCTTTTTTTAATAAAGCATCATATAAAACAGCATAATCTTCTACAAATTCTTCATTAGTTTTTATCCCATAAACAATCATTGCAATATTTATTATTGATTTATCTATTCTATTTAAAACATACAAAAAATTATCAAAACTATTATTAAAAACAACAATCTCTAAAAGATTTATTCCATCCTCATTTTCAACATTTATATCACAACCTTGCTCTAAAAAAAGTTTAAACCTATCAGGATTAAATTTATTTATTCCTGAATATAAAATAGGAGTGCTGCCCTTTATTGATTTATAATCTAAATTATAATTTTCAGCAACAAGAAGATTAATTACTTCAGAAAAATCACCTCCATAATATCTAGCCAAATAGTGAATTAAAGTATTATCCTCTTTATCTCTAAAATATGAAAATTTATCAGATTTAATCAAAGATTTTAAAATATCTATATTAAAAAGATTATTCTCCAAAAGATAACTAACTACAACAAAAAAAGCTTTTTTAGGCAAATAATTAAGAGAGTTATAAAAAACCTCTAAATCGAAAACACCTTTATTAGAATTAAAATAATTTTTCAACTCATCTTCAAAATATTTTTCATCCTTAATAACATCAAAAAGATAAGCCAAAATTTCAGAATTACCAGAAAGAGAAGCAGAAAACAAATAGTATTCATAATCCACACCATACTCTGTTGTTTTAACCCCGAGCATTTCACCTATGGAAGATAAACTATTTGAATAAAAGAAAGCTCCGCCACTAACCAAACTTTTCACAATTTCAACATTATCACTTAAAGCACAAGCAAGCAAAAGAAAATTAACCTCTTCAAAAATAGGCCTATTAACATCTAATCCGCTATCAATAAAAGCATTAACCAAATCCAAATCACCAGCAACAATAGCCATCACAAAACTATTATAAATAGGACTATCGTCAAACCACAAAACACCATTATCTACCAAAAACTGAACCATCTCCTTTTCAGCAAAAATAGCAGAAATAAGAAGCAAATCTTTTTCAGAACTAATGTCATCCTTTTTAATATTATAATCTTCAGCCAAAACATCAAATATATCATCAATACTATTAAAAACTCTTTTATCAGTCTCTCCAGAAGTCTCAACACCATTAGCAAAAAGACCTAAACAAAAAATAAAAACTAAACTAAATAAAAAAACTTTTTTCATAATAAACTCCAAAATTATACTATCTTATCGACAGAAATAGCCTTTAACTTTTTATAGTAGCTATTTTTCATATCATTTTCAAACTCCGAATTTGATTTATACTCAAATCCAAAAACAGGTTTCCACAAAGCAATATCTTCCATACAAAGATAGAAGAAAATCTCTTTTTTCCACTCTTCACTAAAAGAAGAATACAAAAAAGAGAACATCTTAACTTTAGTATCAAAAGGGTAAGAAAACTTCCCAGCAATATTTTCCAAAGGCATCTGCAAAATTTTAGTCTTCATATCACTCTTTCTAATCTGCTTCAAAACAGGCTTAATAAAAGTCAAAGTCCCAATAGAAATTTGAACAACTTCCTTCGGGGAAAATTTAGACATAATCTTTTTTACAATATCTAAATAATCACTCTCCCAACCAGAATAGTATATCATAGGATGAAAATGAAAACCGACAGCAACACCCCTATCAGCAACAGCCCTAGCTGCCTCCAACCTCTCATCCAAAGATGAAGTAAAATGCTCCTCATTTTTAATAATCACATCTGGATTTAAACTCCAAGTAGCTAAAACATTAAAAGGCACATCATTTTCTAACAAAAAAGAGACATTTGCACTCTTACTCTTTAACTCCAAAATCACATTAGAATTTCTTCTAGCAAAATCAAAAACATCTCCAAGAACATTAGCCCTATTCCCCCACATAAGAGAATCAGAAGACTGCCCAGTCCCAATATGATAAAGCTCATCAGACTCTAAACCCTCTTCAACCCTCTCTAACTGCCTAGCCAAATCTCCACGAAAAACAACCTTACCATTAGAATAAAAAGATTGAATAGAGCAATAAGAACAACCAAACCCACACTGCTTAACAGCATCCAAAGTCAACAAATTACAACAACGAGTCTTATCAGAAGCCACAGGACAAAGACCCAAAACAGTCTCATCCTTATCTTCAAAAACCACATCAACCTTACCAGAATTAGGCACCCCAGAAAAATCAGAATAACTCTTTTTAGAATCCCGAATAGAATTATATTTAGAAATCAAATCCCTTAAAACCTTTTCCTTCGCCTGCTTACCCCTAGCTTCTCCAGAAACACCATCATCCCATAAATCTCCAAGCTCACCTTCACCCCACTGAGCCAAATCCTTCGCCATCCGCTCCAAATTTAGCCTATCCTGAAAAGAAAATTTATAAACTGCCTCTTTCTCTCTTAAAAAAGCTTGAAAATCCATATCCAATAATACACCAAAAAAGTTTTTTTTGCTATTATTCTTTCTATTATTTATATAAGATAAAATATTTTTAGGGCAAATCTGAAAAAGATAAACTTTTTCAGACCAGGCTTTCCACTTGTATCTTTGGCTATTCTCTTCAAAAAAAAAGTTGTGGCTATCGCCACAACCAGTGAAAAAACAAAATAGCCAAAGGATACCGCTTCAATCCTTTTTGCATTTTGAAAACTCTTATTTTTTAACTAAATCTCTAAAATTGGATAAACAGTTAAATCTTCAAAACATAAATAACCTGCACGACTACTTTTTTTACACAAAAGAACATTTTCGATTCTTATACCATAATGCCCCTTTTTGTAAAAACCAGGCTCACAAGATACAACCATTCCAGGTTTTAAGATAATATTTTCAGCTCTTGGACTAATAGAGACACCCTTTTCGTGAACACAATTAACATAGCCAACCCCATGACCAGTTCCATGACCAAATGGGACACCAAGCTCTTCTGCCCTAGCTCTAACCATATCATCCAACTCTTTACCACTTGTTCCCTCTTTAAAAACAGCATTTGATAAAACCTTATGACACTCTAAAACCCTATAATAATCCCTAATCCAACTTTTTTTAGGTTTCCCGATAGGAAAAATCCTAGTAATATCTGTAGTTCCACAACTATAGTGAGCTCCAGAATCTACAAGCAAAAAACCATCTCCCTCTACAACTAAACACCCAACTTCATCTGCTTGATAGTGGACTATAGCACCATTCTCATTAAAAGCTACAATAGGATGAAAACTCTCTCCCTTGTAATACTTTGATTGAGAGTGAAACTCTTCTATTTTTAAACCTAAATCAAACTCAGTAGTTCCCTCTGGCATATCTTTTAAATACTCTCTAAATTTTTTTAGGGCTTCACTATCCTCTTTCATTGCCAATTTTATATCTTCAATCTCTCTTTCACTCTTTATAATTTGAAAATCTCGAAGTTTAGAAGAAATATCTATTAATTTATTTTTCATATCCAATTTATAAAAAAGTTTCTGACTTATTTCATCAAAATTAATAAATATATCTTGCTCATCATATTTATCAATAAAGTTATAAAAATCTAAATAAGGGTAAACATTAACCTTAACTTTAATATCCTCATAAACTTTTTCAAAAAAATCACTGCCAACCTCTTCTGTAAAAATAAAATCTGTGAAAATATTAACTTCTCCATCTTCAAAAACAAGATAAGAGTAAAATATTGGGTCATAATTTTCACTAAAATATCTATACCCCAAAAGCCAAGCTATAGTATCTAAAGAGGATACAATAAGAGGAGTATCATTAAAATTTTTAACTAAAACATCCAAATGTCCATTATCAATTTTAGTTAAATCTAAATCACCTATTCCTAAACTATCTAACTCTAGCTCAAAATTTGTCAACATAATACCTTTATCTTTTAATAAAAGTTTTAACCTCAAAAACTCCTTGCAGGAGATTCCACTATAGTTTAAAGCAACAATATCGTCATCTGAAAATCTATCTAATAACCAAGAATTTAAATCCAAAACACCAGGATTTCCCTCTTTGACAATAGAAACTTCTGAATTATCACTAAAACTTTTTTCCGCCAATAGATGATACCTAGAATCTACTCTTAAAAATATAGAATTATTAGTTACAACAACAACTCCAGCAGAACTTTTAAAATCTAAAAGGTAAGATCTATAATCAAACTCTTCTAAAGGATTTTCACTCAAATGTGGATCTGATGAAAAAAGAACCACACAAGATATTCCATTAGCTTCCATATGTTTTCTAATATTATCTATTTCCAAACTATTCATAATTTAATATAAACTATTTTTCATATTATAAAAAGAGTTTGAAACTTTTCTATTTTTTTGTTATCTTTATATTAGAGGTAAATTAAAAATGAACGAGAAATTAATTAAATATCTACCAGGAGCAATTGGTGCTGTGCTAGGAGCTGTCGGAGGCTTTTTATACTACCACTTTGTTGGTTGTAAATCAGGAACTTGTGGAATAAAAAGCTCTCCAGTATATATGACAATATTAGGAGCTTTAATCGGCTATCTAGTTGTGGATACTGCAAAAGATATTGTATTAAAAATCAAAAAGAAAAAAGATAAAGAATAATTATTTCAATCTTTTGACAAAATATACAATAGGAGGAGAACTCTTTCTATTGTATGTTTCGTGTTTTATTACCAAAAAATCTTTCTCATCTAGACTATATAAAAAATCATCTAGTTTCAAATTTTCTTCTCTTCCATTATTGTGTCCTCTATATGAAACAATAGAGATAACTCCATAAATTTTTAAAAGCGGTAGTGCTGATTTTAAAGAATTTATAGTTGTATCTGCTGTAGTTGTTATAGACTCATCTCCATCTGGAAGATAGCCTAAATTATAGCTTATTGCTGATATTTGTCCTTCTGAAAAATAGTTAGTAATATTTTCATTACTATCTAAAATTAATTTAACAGAATCTATTACTCCATTTTTTTCTAAAAGAGATTTAGTTCTATCTAGTGCAATTTGTTGAATATCAAAAGAGGTAACCTTTGCCCCAAGTTTAGCTAAAAATAGAGTATCATAACCATTTCCAGATGTAGCATCAATAACTAAATCTCCCAAAGAGACATACTCTTTTAAACAACTATGAACAATATCAACATTTCTTAAAAACAGATTCATAAAGAGAGTATAACATTTAATAAACCTAAAAAAAAGATTATTTTTCTATAATATTTGTATAAAAATTAATAAAAAATTAATATAAAATTAATGTTTTTTTAAAAAATTTTCCTTGACAAAATAGCATTCTCATATTAACATCACAAAATATAAAAGAAACGGAGGATTTTTATGAAAAAAATCAAATTAGTTTTAGTTGTATTAATTATTACAATGTCAATGTTTAGCTGTTTAGATCCAGCTAAAGAGCCTGCAAAAGCTACAGCAGTAGTAGCCGCTATAAATGGAGCTATTATTTCTGGTATGCCATTAGCATTCGCTGCAAAACTTGCAGGAGAAAAGAAAGGCGGAGACACATTGTCTGCTACTCCACCTAAAGAAATACCTGGTGGTCATTACTATGTAATCAAATGCAAAGATTATGCAGGAGTAACTGGTAATATCTATATTAAGAACTTTGACGGATCTGTAAAAGAAAAGGTTGGATATAAAATTCTAGCTCCAGCTTTATCTGTAAAGGTTTCTGATTACAAGGGTTCTGTTAGATATGAAGCAGAAAATTCTGTTAAATTTAGCGCAACAAATATTTCTTCAGCTTTAGAAGGCAATAAGTTAAAATTAAACTTTAAAGGTCTTGACGCTGGTAGTGATGACTAATATTTAACTTTAATAAAAAAGGCTCCTATTTCTAGGAGCTTTTTTTTATGCCATCAAAATTTATAGTTGCCAAAATGCACAAAGGATAGAAATGGAAACCCCGTATTGCACTTTAATTGTGGAAGAGTAAAGGCAGAGCGACTTAGCGGAGCCTTTACTTTTATTATTCAGAAGTGCAAACGGAGTTGGAATGTATAGCCTGGTCTGACGATTTTATCGTCAGATGTGCCAAAAAAAATATTAAAACTACTTGCATAAAAATACGAAAATATGTATATTTATGCACAGAAACGAAAGGAGAAGAGATATGAATAAAAATGCTTTTGCTATAAACCCGCCTTTTTGCAATAACTACTCGAAGGAATTTCATATTTGGGAGAAGGGAGAGGGTTGTTACCTAGAAGATGTAGATGGCAAAAAATTCTTGGATTTTGGTTCTGGAATTGCTGTAAACTCTTTGGGCTATGGTCGAAAGGATTTAGCTAGGGTAATGGCAGAGCAGGCTGAAAAATTAATTCATATTTCTAACTTATACACTTCTAAACCTAGTTTGGATTTGGCGAAAAAGTTAACTGGTCTTGGAGATTTTGAGGCTGTTCATTTTGGGAATAGTGGCTCTGAAGCAAATGAGGCTGCTTTAAAGTATTCTAGAATTTTTGCAAAGAGGACTAAGGGAGATGGAGTTTATAAGTATCTTAGTTTTTCTAGTGCTTTTCATGGAAGAACTGCTGGAGCTTTGAGTGTTACTCCTAATGAAAAGTATCATAAACCATACTCTCCTCTTTTGGAAAACTGTGTTGTTTGCGAATTTAATAATGTAGAAGAGTTGGAAAATACTTTGGATGAGTCTTTTGCAGCTGTTATTGTTGAGCCGATTCAGGGTGAGGGTGGTTTAACTAAAGCTAGCAAAGAGTTTTGTCAAACTTTAAATAGTTTGTGTGAAAAGTTTAGTGTAGTTTTAATTGCTGATGAGATTCAAACTGGTTTAGGAAGGACTGGATATACTTTTGCTTCAAATCTTGTTGGGCTAAAACCAGATATTATAACTTTGGCAAAACCTTTGGCTGGAGGGCTTCCTCTATCTGCGACTCTAATTCCACAAAAGATTAATACTCTAATTCAAGTTGGAGATCATGGAACTACTTTTGGTGGAGGGCCTGTAACTTGTGCTGTTTCAAACTATGTTTTGGATAAAATTTTAGATAAAGATTTTTTAAGTGATGTTATTGAAAAAGGAGAATATTTAAAATCTAAACTAGAAGAGTTAAAAGATGAATTTAGTTTTATTACAGAGCTTCGAGGAGATGGATTAATGCAGGGTATCTGCCTAGAGGGTATTAATCCTAGTGATATTGTTAAATTGGCAGAAGAGAATGGGCTACTAATTTTAAGAAGTGGTCTGAATGTTGTTAGAATTTTACCTCCATTGATTATAGAAAAAAGTGAAATTGATGAGGGTATTAAAATATTAAAGAAAATTTTTAAAAATATAGGAGTTTAAAAATGGGTAAAAAAGAGATTAAGAAAATTGTATTGGCTTATTCTGGTGGATTAGATACTTCAATAATAATCCCTTGGTTAAAAGAGAACTACAACAATGCTGAAATTGTTGGAGTTTGCACAAATGTAGGTCAAGATGAAGATTGGGATGGAATGGAAGCTAAAGCTCTTGCTTCTGGTGCATCAAAACTTTACATAAAAGATATAAAAGAAGAGTTTGCTCAAGACTACATTTTCCCAATGACTAGAGCAAGAGCTTTATATGAAGGAAAATACTTTTTAGGAACATCTATTGCTCGACCTCTACAAGCAAAGCATATTGCAGAGATTGCTCTTGCAGAAAATGCTGATGCTATTTGTCATGGTTGCACAGGAAAGGGTAATGACCAAGTTCGTTTTGAATTAACTTTTAAGGCAATTGCTCCACAATTGGAAGTTATTGCTCCTTGGAGAATTTGGGATATTGTAAGTAGAGAAGATGCAATCGACTATGCAAAGGCTCACAATGTTCCTTTGGGAAATATCTCAAAGAAAAATATCTACTCAAGAGACTGGAATATGTGGCATATGAGCCATGAAGGTGCAGATTTAGAAGACCCAATGAATAGGCCAAAATCTGATCTATTTCAACTTACAAAATCTCCAAAAGATGCTCCAGATGAAGAGACTATTATAACTATAGATTTTGAAAAAGGGTTCCCTGTAGGAATTGATGGCAAAAAAATGAGTGGAACTGACTTAATCTATAAATTAAATGAATTGGGTGGAGAAAATGGAATTGGTAGAGATGACTTAGTTGAAACTAGAACTGTTGGAATGAAAAGTCGTGGTGTTTATGAAACTCCAGCAGGACACATCCTTTACAAAGCTATAAAAGAGTTAGAAATGCTAACAATGGATGCAGAAACTATAAGCATCAAAGAGCATCTTTCTGTTAAATATGCTGAACTACTATATACTGGAAAGTGGTTCTCTCCAGCAAGAGAAGCTATAGATGCTTTTATGGAAAATGCTGCAAAATGGTGCACAGGAAGTGTAAAAATTGCACTTTATAAAGGAAATGTAATCATTTGTGGTCGAGAAAGTCAACACTCTCTATATTTAGAAGATTTAGCTTCATTTGGAGAAAGCTCTTATGATCACAAAGATGCTACAGGATTTATAAACCTATTTGGACTTCAAACTGGTGTAACAGCAATGGTTCATAATCAAATAAGTGCAGAAAAAGGCCAAGCTGTAGAGATGAAAAATACTGCTGCAACCTATCATGACCGATAAGAGTCTATAAATTAGGAGAAAACTAAAATATGGAAATTAAAGTAAGACAAGCAGTTGTAAACGATGTCCCAAAAATATTTGAGCTATGTAATAAAAATGCTACAAAGGGACTAATGCTAACAAGAAGTAAATACAAAATAATTACAATGCTTGCTAATTTCTATGTTGCAGAAAACAGTGATGGGGAGGTGCTAGGTTGTGCCGCCCTATCTCCACTGTGGACAGATATGGCAGAAATAATGGCACTAGCCGTAGATGACACCCAACAAGGAAAGGGAATCGGCAGTAAAATAGTAAAATCCCTAGTAGATAGAGCCTGCAAACTAGGCTTTCCAAAAGTAATCGCCCTAACCTACCAAGTTGAATTTTTCAAACATTTAGGCTTCAAAGTTACAAACAAAGACAACTTTCCAAGAAAAATGTGGAGAGAATGCCTAGAATGCCCAAAACTAGAAGCCTGCGACGAAACAGCAGTTTACATAGACCTATAAAACTAACTCTTTAAAGCAATAATTGCTCCCATAGGACAAAATCTCGTGCATTTCATACAACCGATACACTTCTCATCATCAACATAAGGCAACCCATTCCCATCTTGGAACATAGCATCAACAGGACAAACCGAAACCGCAGGACACCTATGATTTTGCGGACATCTAAATTCACTAATCTCAATCTTCATTCCAACAATATAATAAAAACCTTATATTTAGTCAACAAAATACTTCTTTAATTTTGGGAAAATCCAGAAAAGCTTCGCATTTCTGGACCGGGCTTTCCGCTCCAATTCCTCGGCTAAAATCCACCTCCAAATAAAAAGCTACCGCTTTTTACTTCTCAATCTTCAACTAGCCTGCGGGATTTCCACTACAATCCCTTTTTCATCTCCCACCCCCAAACAACAGCCAACTAAAATTCTCCTCCGAGGAGTTTTTGACAACAGCTAACTCAAATTTTCCTTTGAGGAGTTTTTGACAATAGCCAACTTGAATTCTCCTCCGAGGAGTTTTTGACAACAACCAACTCAAATTCTCCTACGAGGAGTTTTTGATAACAGCAAACTCAAATTTTCCTCGGAGGAGGTTTTGGGGTTTTGAAAAAAAGATTGAAGCGGTATCCTCTGCTTTTCTTTGAGTTTCAGAAGCTTGGGGTGATAACCACAAGCTCAAAGGCTAGAAGAGGGAAAGCAGAGATACAAGCGGAAAGCTTGGTCTGATGAAATGACGAAGTTATTTCATCAGATTTTCCCAAAAAATATTTACTAAAATTAGTTTTTTTATATAATTTGGTTTATGAGAAATGATGATTTTTTATTGATGTGTGCAGGACCTACTGAGATGGATTCTGATGTTGCTAGGTTGATGTCTTCAAAGATGACTAATTCTACTTAGAGACTTGTTCTTTGGCTCAAAAGTTGATGAAAACAAAAAATGATGTTTTTATTTATAACGGAGAGGGGCTTTTGGGATTAGAGGCGGCTTGTGCTTCTTTGACGGAAAAGGGTGATAATGTTCTCTGCCTAAATAATGGTATTTATGGTGCTGGGTTTGGCGATTTTTGCAAGATGTATGGTGCAAATGTTGATTTTGTAAATAGTGATAGCAGAGGTGCTTTTGATGAAAATGTTTTGATAGAGCATCTTAAAGAGAAGTCAGATTATAAGTATGCGACTTTAGTTCACTGTGAGACTCCTTCAGGAATTACTAACCCAATCGAGAAGCTATGTCCTATTTTAAAGGAGGCTGGAATTATTACTGTTGTTGATGCGGTTTCTTCTACTGGTGGAGAAAATGTTGAACCTGATAAATGGGGAATAGATGTTTTATTGGTTGGTTCTCAAAAGTGTATTTCTGCTGCTCCTGGATTGACTATTGTGGGTATTAGTAATGATGCTTGGAAAGTTATGGAAAATAGAAAGACTCCTATTCCTAGCTATTATCTTAATTTGGGAATTTTTAAGGGTTATTATGAAAAAAAGGCTTTTCCATATACTCAACCTGTAGGAAATATTTTAAGTTTAAAAAAGGCTTTAGAGATTGCACTAGAAAAGGATTTTGTAAAACATCACAAAGATATTGCTGATTTTGTTAGGGACAGAGTTAAGTCTCTTGGATTAGAGCTTTATCCTAATTCTGGATGGTCTAATACTGTAACATCAATATGTGTTCCTGAAAATATCTCTTTTGATGATATTTTTAAAACTATGTTAGAAAAATATAATATTATGATTGCTGGCTCTTTTGGAGATATGGCTGGAAAAGTTTTTAGAATTGGTCACATGGGGCATATTGCCAATAGAGAGATGCTTGAAAGAACTTTTTTAGCTTTAGAAAAGACATTGGAAGAGTTAAAATCCTAATTTAACTCTTCTAGCTTTTTAACTATGCTTATGCATTCATCTAAAGATAGAGTTTCTCCTCTTCTTGACAGATCTATTTTAGCTTTTTCTAAAGAAGAAAAAACTCTATCTTTACCAAATTTTGAAGCTAGTTGACCACTTGAAAGATTATTTTTTAGTGTTTTTCTTCTAGTTCTCATTATATCTCTTATCAGCATAAAAAATATTTGCCTATCTATATCTACCTTACTCTTTTTACAAGTTAAGGTTACAATTGAAGATGTTACATCTGGAACTGGATAAAAACACCCTTTCTTTATATCAGATTCAATTTTTATATCGTAATCTAAATTACATAATAGTGTAAAAGAAGAGTACTGTTTAGAAGCTGGTTCAGCTACCATTCTTAGTGCAACCTCTTTCTGTATTGTAAATACTGCTTTATCTAGTAAAATATTATTTTCTACAAATGAGGCTATTATTGGAGAAGCACTACAGTATGGCAAATTACCTAATACTTTATTGGGCTTTCCATTTTTACTAACTTCATCTTTAAATGTTTTTAAAAAATCCCCCTCAATAAGATTAAAATTCTTATTTCCCCCAAATTCTCTATTTAAAAAATTTGAAAAGCCTCTATCTATCTCAAAGACTTTTAGTTTATCAACTCTATCTAAAATTAGAGTTGTTATAGAGCCTAATCCTGGACCGACTTCCCATACATTATCACTTCTTTCTAATTCAGCTAAAGAAACAATCAATTCTCTCATACTTTTTGAAAGTAAAAAATTTTGCCCGAACTTTTTTTGCATAGCTAAATTATTTATATCTAAAATAGATTTTATTTCACTTACAGAATCATACCTCATTAATTTGCTTTCTCCTTTTATAGACAATAATATATTCGAGAAAAATTAACAATATAAAAGGCAAAACAAAAATAAGAGCTCCATTAGAAATGTTACTTTTTGGAAAATTTGAAAAAAAGATTAAGATATTTTTTATTATAGAAAATGATATATCTGAAAAAAATCCAAAAATTATTGCTAACTTTCTTAAATAAATAGTATATAAAAATATGCCTAAAAGTCTAAAGAATAGAAAAAATAATAAAAATGGTGAGGCAAATATAGAAGCAAATATTCCCAATAGGTTAATCTCTCCTATGTAATATAGTAAGAATGGCATAACAAAAAGCTGGGCTGAATATGAAATTGCTAATGGAGATACTATTTCTTTAGGCAAATAATAACTCAAAGTATAGCTAATTTTAGGTGAAAGATAAATTATTCCATATACAGCTGCATAAGATAATATAAATGAAAGAGTGCTGACATCTTCTGGATAAATTATTGCTAAAAGGAAAAAACTTATACTAACAATATTTAAAGAGTTTATTTTCATACCGAGAATCGAAAGAACTCCAAATATAGAATACATTAAAAATGCTCTTTTTAAAGAGACTCCAGAACCAGTGAAAAATAGATATAATAGCAAAATAAATATTGTTATTGCTGTTCTCTTTTTTCTAGAAAAAATGGGAGAAAAAATAATGGTTATAAATACTACAATAATTCCTAGATGCATTCCAGATAGTGCTATAAGATGAGAACATCCAGAATCGACAAAAACTTTTAAAAGAGGTGAATCTAAATTATTTTTATTACCAATAAATAGTGCTTCAAAAAAGGCTGAAGACTCTTTACCTATTTGTCTATTTATAAAAACCAATTTTTTTAAAGCTAAAAATCTAAATTTATAGAACTTTTTAGTAAATTCTCCTATCCTTAAATCTGAAACAAAAAAAGCATAATTTTTTGCTCTACTTAAACTAGACTTTTCATCTTTTAGAAAGAGAACTTTCCCCTCAATTTCTTGTCCAATATAACACTCTTTTTTACCTTTGCATATAAAAGTAACTTCTCTTTCACAACTACTAACTATATTTTTGTTTGAAATATTTTTAGTTCTTACTTTTATTATAGTATTTCTTCCTGATATTTTAGAATCACTACAAGCTACACCTTGTATATGGGTAACATCATCAAAAATTTTATTTCCTTCAAAAGAATAAGATGAAGAGAAAAAGGGTGTTACTAATAATCCTAACCCAAAACAAAAAAGAGTTCTTAACATAAATATTTTTTTATTTTTTAGATACATTGTTATAGAAAAAATAACTATAATAAATCCCAAAATAGAGAGTGAAAAGACCAAGCCCTTTAATTGAGCAATATTAAATCGGAAAATGAATATAAAAATTATTGGCAAAATTAAAGTAATTGCTGGATAAATATTATATAAATTATATTTTATTTTTTTATCTAATGATTTTATATTTTTCATACATAGTATTAACCAAAAAAAATATAAAAATATTTATTTTGACAAAAAATATTTAAATTTTTTATATTTTTAATAAAATACAAATATGAATGAAAAATCTATAAAATTCTTAAATATAATAGAACCTGTTATTATTCTTATAATTTTCTTTTTAATACCTTTAATATCTCTATTTATGACTAAAACAAAGGTTCTAGCATTTGATAATATATATTTTTATATACAATATTTTATTACATTTATAATTAAATTTTTTATTATGATTTTTATAATAAGATTAAACCCAAATTATACATTCTATGATTTTGGATTTAGAAAAATAAAAATATCAGACTTGAAATATATAATTATAATAGTAGCTACTATTTTAGCTATACTATCTATTTCTAGCTATATTCTTATAAAGTTAAATATAAAAGTAAACCAAGAAAACTTGATACGAGCTGATAAAAAATTTATACCTCTTCTTTTTATTCTATTTATTTGTGTTGGATATATAGAAGAGATAGTTTTTAGAGCTTACTCTACTGTTTTTTTTGAAAAACATAACATAAATAAATATATTGGACTAATTGTTTCTACAATACTTTTTACGAGTTTACATATTTATCAGGGTATAGCTCCGACCATTATTATATTTTTTGTGGCTATAACTTTATATGTATTTTACTTAAAAATAAGGAATTTACATATTTTAGCTATAGCCCACGGAATATTTGATTTTATTCAAATATTAATATTAATTTATAGTCAATTATAAACTTTCTTCTTCCAATGATTTACCTTTAATTGAGTCTTCTGAAACTAAATTTTCTAGAAAATCTATAACATTAAATGTATCTCTCTCAACTTTTCTTGTCTCTTTAAAAGCAGAAGATAATACTTCTATATTCTCTAGAGTAAAATTCATCTCAAAACTAATTCCATCTATAACTTTAATTAACTCATTTATATTATGAATTGTATTATTTCTAATATCTTTAAGCTCAACAACTTCTAATTCTGAAGACTGAATACCACTTGATATATCTTTTAAAAGATCATTTATTTTATAACCCTCTTCAGCTACATAAACAATAAATTCAGAAATACCTCTCAAAATTTCAAAGAATTTATTTACCTGTAAATTTATATCTTCAAAACTATTCTCAAGATTTTTAGATGCTAATGAAGATTCTCCAATAATTCCAGTTATATATTTTAGAGTCTTTTCTATATTTGAAGCCTCTTTAGAAGCTACTTCTGCCAAATTTCTAATTTCTTCAGCAACAACTGCAAAACCCTTTCCTGCATCTCCTGCGTGAGCAGCTTCAATGGCAGCGTTCATTGATAAAAGATTAGTTCGTCCTGCAATTTGAGAAATAATACTATTTGCTTTCATTAAACTTTCAGACTGATCTATTATTTGATTTATAAGCTCCAACATTATATTCAAATTAGCTTTACCTGTATCACCAGCTTTAGAAATATCTTTAAAATTATTTTTAAGGTCTCCAAATCTTTCTTGAATATTATATATATCTTGAACTACACTATCTACTTTTGAAATAGTATTTCTAGATAAGTTATTTTGTTCAGCTCTGTTTTTACCTAAATTCTCTACAAAAGTATTAAGCTTATCTACCTCATTCTTTGCATTTTCCATATTAACTTCTTGCTCTGACATTTTCATCTTTACATTATCAGAATACAACATAATTGATGATAGAGAATTTTCTGACTTAGCTAAATTTTCAGATAAAACTTTCTCCATAGAGCCTAACTGCTTTGAAGATTTTTGTATATCTTGAAAAACCGCTAACTTTCTTTTTGAAATTTCTTCCATTTCATTTGTTAATTTATTAAATTCTTTATTTTCTTCCATAGCCCTATAAATTATAACAATAAACTGACATAGGAAGAAAAGCATCAGACCTGCTGGAAGAATTAAAATACTTTGGAATATACCTAATAAGTATAATATATCATGAACTCCAGATAAAAATAAACAAGCTGAACCTATTACTAAAAAGATAACTCCAGAATATTTTTTTCGTATAAGAATAAAAAAAACATAAAAAACATATGAAAATGCTAAAATTAAAAATGCTTGATGAAAATGTTTAAAAAGCATAAAAAATCTTGCTGGAGAAAAACAAATAATAGCAAAATATAAAATTCCTTCTCCGAGTATTGTATAAAAAATAAATTTATTAAAATGGTCTCTAAATACTGAATACATATATAAATAAACACCTACACCTAAAAATGCAAATGTCATATACTCTATTCTCAATAAAGCAACAACAGAAATAGAAGGGATTAAAACCTTTAATAAAATAGATCCTGCAACAATATTTCTAACAATAACTACTGTTAAGAAAAAAAGTGATACCCAAAATGATTTATTCCTTGGTTTAAATATGAGTAAAACTATTAAATTTAGAATAAAACATACCTCTATTCCTAGAATAAAAAAATCAAAATCTTTTATAACATTAGTAATTTTACTTACTCTTTTTTCAGTATCAATACAACAATTATATATTATTCCTCCTCGAGGACTAATAAAATTTGAAATTTCTACAGAGATAATCAAGTTTTCTATATTTTCAGGTATTTTATAATAAGTTCTAGAAAAAGTTGATCTACTTCCTAAAATTTCTTTTTCAGATTTACGGACTTTACCCTCTCCACCAACATACTTTCCATTAAAATAAACATTCCAAGAGGATTGTGCATTGTTTACAACAAAAACTAAATCTTGATGCTCTTTTGGAAGTTTTACTTCTAGTTTATATGTTGCATAACCAATTTCAGAAATTTCTGAACCATCAGACAAAGTAACTTTTCTCCAATCTTTAGGACATTTAATATATGTATCAGAAAAATTATCACTATGATCTAACTCTTCCCAAAAGAAATTCCATTCTCCAGATAAAAAAGCACATCTTTTTTCAAAATTCCAATCTTCTAAATTTACTTTACCTTTTTCAACATTAACTGCAAATATTGAAAAAGATACAAATAATAAAACTAACACCAGAGACAATCTTTTCATATGAAACTCCTTTAAACTATAAATAAAAAAATCCAACACTAGATTATACATATTTTTTTAATAAAAACTAGTCCTATAAACTTGTAAAAAGCTAAATTTTATTTTTTAGTTGTTTATTTGCATTAGGCACATTGAAAGTTTCAGCAAGTTTTTCAAAACTTGCTGAAAAATAAAAATATCGCCACAATCGGCGAGATTTTTAGTCGAAGCGATAAGCGTAGCTTGAAATACGCCGACACCAAGCTAATACTGACCCATTAGACAAGCTTGGTTACTGTCCTTCGACAAGCTCAGGAGCCGTATGCCTAAATGTCAAAGTATTAGCTTGGTGGAATGCCCAAATAAATTTAAAAATATGTATCAACTGCAAATTGGGCTTGCTCTATGAAAATGTTTTTAAATGCAGAAATATTGTTTTGCTCGTAGAAAAGGAGAATTGCTTTTTTGTAATCGATTGAATTTACGGTTCTAAAGGACAGGGGGCAAAAGTTGGCACTCATTAAGATAGCATTGCTGACAATTCTTGAAGTTCTTTTATTTCCATCATAAAATGGCTGAATATATGAAATAAGCAAAAGTGCTAGAAGAGCCTTCTCGTAAATATTTTTTTTGTGATTTATCAGCTTACAACTGTCTTCCAATGCCTCTTTTATTTTAAACTCATTTTCAAGTGGCTTGTAATTGGTTCCAGAAATACCTACTCTTGATGAGCGTATATTTTTTTCAATTTCTAAATCCTTTGTAAGTAATTTATGTATATCTTCAATTTTGGAAATGGATAGTGGGTTTAAATAGTTTGGATTATCAAGTATAAAATCTAATGCCTCTTTGTGATTTAAGAGCATTATTGCCTCTTGATTACTTTTGCCTGTTGCAGACTCTTTTTCTTTTAAAAGTCTTTCTGTTTCCAAAAGTGAATATGTATTTCCTTCTATTTGTGATGATTTCCAACTTAAATCTATTGCTAATCTTTCAAACTCTTTTTTATATTGATTTTCTGAAAGATGTTTTTTATTTTCTCTAAAATTTTTGTCAATTTCTTTTAATTTTTCTAGCTCATCTTTTGTGAAAATGGAAGTTTGTGAGAGTGTCTCATTTATGGAGAAGTTAAAATTTTCTTTGATTTTTCTTTCATCAATATCATTTTTAAAATATTCGTTTATATCTATAGGTTTTAAAAGTTTATATCTTGAAGATATTACATATTTTGTTGCCTTGCCTTGCCCTTTTGTGGCTATGTAATTTTTTGAAATTAGTTTTGTTAAAATTCTTTTTAAAGTTGGATAACTTTCTTGGAATTTCATTCCATCAAAAATTTCCTTTGAGGAACATTTGTTATTTTTTTCAATGAAACTAATAATTTCTTCTTCTTTTTTTAAAAGCATATCCATAAACTATTTTACCTAAATTTAAAGCTCATTTAGAGGTGAAATAAAGCTCAAATTTGGGTATTTTTGAGCTAGAAATGGTTTTTATTTGAGCTACAAATTTGTATTTAAAATATAGCACACTTTATTTAAAATATCTATAATACATAAAAAATATGATTAAACTTTTCCAACCTCAACTAATTTATAAGGATTTGAAATTGAGTACTCTCCAAACCTCTTTAAAAGCTCTACTTCATTATCTTTATCTATATTTTCTTCTTCTATAATCTTCATTATTCTTGGCTGCTTTAGTCCTGGAATACGAATTTTAAAAAATGGCCATAATGATTTATCATTATAAATCTTATCAATTTGAGGAAAACCAGAAATATAATTTGTAATATTATTTTTTTTATACTCATCAGAATAGAAAAACTTCCATTCTTTATTTTTTGCCTCTAAATAACCAATAACAAAATCATCATAAAGTAACTTAAATTTTGCATAATCATTATCTCTTAATTCATAAACTTTCTCATCTTCTGGTTTTTTGAATAAATCAAAAATACTCCCCATAAAAGAACCCCCATATTTACTTACAAATATTTCTAATCTTTTCAAATCTAGTTTTTATTATATAAATAATTAATTCATTTCTTTCTTTTATAAAAAAATGACTAAATTCTCTATTGAATAAATCAATAATTTTATTCTCATTTTCTATACAAGCTAAATCTGTTATTATTTCTCTATATATAAAATATTGATTCCAAATAAATTCAATTAATTTAAAATGATTAATATTTTTATCACCTTCAATACTAACTCTAGGAGAAGCCTTCTCAATATAATTATCGATTTTCTTTCCATTTTTCTTCATATCTTTCAAAGATAATTTTATTTTATCATCACTCCAATTCCATAAAAAAGCTCTTGCTGTATCATAAATAGGCGAAAACCTAACATCTAAATCTTTATCAATCCTGCTTATTATTCCCCAATTATAAAAATGTCTATCATTATTTCCTACAAGAGCATCAAAAACAAGCATCTTAACAAAATCTCTTTTTATTTCATCATTATTACTGAATACAGAATCTAAAGCACGAAATATAAATTCTATAGTAAAAAATTCTCTTGAATCCCTTTTATTATTAGCAATTTCTTTTGCAAATTCAATATCTTCATTTTGATTTCCAAAATATTCTCCAAAAATCTGAGCTCCATGAATTAGTTCCTCATTTTTAGAATTAATGAAATACTCAGAAAGAAAAATTATTTGCTCATTAATCAAACAAAGCTTAACATTATTTAAATTCAAACCAATTTCTAAACCAAATAAATTAATCATATATTCGATTACAGACTCGTGGGGATACCATTTTTCAGAAGCTTTAGCAATAAAATATTTCCAAGTCCCGATTTTAACTTTTCTTACCTTACTATTTTTTTCATAAAAATAAGCTTTTATAAACCATTTAGGAGCATTACCATCTAACTCCCTATCATATAAAAAATAATTTTTAGTTTTTAATATAGGTATTTTTGATTTTTTAAAAATTTCACCCGAACTGTTTTTAAATTCGTCCAATCTCAAAATATCTTTTTTTATATTCATAGGAAAAGACCTCTGTCCATAAAAAAAGATTACAATACTAGGTGAAAATTGTCAATAAGCTTGATTTATGTCCCCTCTTAACATATCCCCAAAAGTTGCAAAAAAAATGAGAAAGTATACAAAAGAATTTAAATTTTTAATAACATATTATAAAAAAAATGTGCCACTTTTGGGGATCAGAGTATTGCGATGAAAAAGCGATTGACGCGATATCCTTTGCTAGATTTTATTGATGGATTTGCTAGGGCGACAGCCATAGCTTATAATATAGAAGAAATCTAGCAAAGATACAAGCAGAAAGCGCGTTCATAAAAAGCTTTCTTCTTCATTGCTCTACAATATTGCTTTTTATGATTTTCCCAAATTATTGTATTTATAAAAAATTTTTGCTATAAGTAGGTATGGATTATGATGCTATTGTAGTTGGAGCTGGGCATGCAGGAATTGAGGCTTGTTTGGCTTTAGCGAGACTTGGTTTTAAAACTTTAACTATAACTCAGAACCCTGACGCTATTGGGCGACTATCTTGTAACCCTGCTGTGGGGGGGCTTTCTAAAGGAAATATTGTTAGAGAGATTGATGCTTTGGGTGGAGAGATGGGTCATTTGATTGATTCTACTTTAATTCAGTTTAGAATTTTAAATAGGCGAAGAGGCCCGGCTGTTCAGGCTCCGAGGGCTCAAGCAGATAAATTTCGTTATAATGAATTGGCAAAATTAACTTTGGAACATCAGAAAAATCTTTTTATTATGCAAGACACTGTTGTTGATTTTATAATAGAAGAGAATAGTGTTATTGGAGTTGTTACAGAGAGAGGTCATAGGATTTCATCTAAAGTTGTTGTTTTGACTACAGGGACTTTTATGGAGGGCAAGATTTTTATTGGTGAGTATATGGCTGAATCTGGTAGAATTGGAGAACCTGCTGCAAAGGGTTTGGGGCTTGCAATGAGAAAAATGGGATTTAGTGTTGGTCGCCTAAAAACTGGAACACCTGCAAGAGTTTCTAAAGAGAGTATAGACTTTAGTAAATTAGAGGAACAAAAGGGTGATGAAGATATAACACCATTCTCTTTTGACTATGAATCTATTGATAGACCTTCTGAAAGTTGCTGGATTACTTTTACTAATGAAAAAACTCATAAGGTTATAACTGATAATATTCATCGTTCACCTCTTTATGGAGGTAAGATTGTTGGGACAGGCCCTAGATATTGTCCTTCGCTAGAAGATAAGGTTGTTAGATTCCCAGATAAAGATAGGCATCAAGTTTTTATTGAGCCAGAAGGTCTTAAATCTAATGAGATGTATTTGAATGGGATTTCTACTTCTCTTCCAGAAGATGTTCAAGAGCAATTTTTAAAGACTATTCCTGGACTAGAAGATGTTCATATTATTAGACCTGGCTATGCTGTTGAGTATGATTATATTGACCCTACTCAGCTATACCCTTCTTTGGAGACTAAACTTTTATCTGGACTTTTTATTGCTGGGCAAACAAATGGAACTTCAGGTTACGAGGAGGCTGGTTGTCAAGGTTTAATGGCTGGTATAAATGCTGCTATGAAACTTCAAGGCAAAAAACCTCTTGTTTTAAAAAGATATGAAGCTTACACCGGAGTTCTAATAGACGATCTTGTAACAAAGGGAACAAAAGAGCCTTATAGAATGTTTACATCGAGAGCTGAATATAGACTAAATTTAAGACATGATACTGCTGATATGAGACTTACGCAAAAAGGGTTTGAAGTTGGTCTTAAAGACTCATCTTCTATCGAGAGATTAAAGAGCAAGTTAGAAAAAATTGATGAAGTAAAATCTCTTCTAAAAGAGAGAAAAATTAAACAAGATGAAGTTTCCAAAATTGAGGGCATAGAAAATACTGGTAGAAATTATCTACAAACTTTGAAAGTCCCTGAAGTTCACATAGAAAAATTAGCAGAGTTGGAGCCTAAATTATGTAACTACTCTTCTCAAATATTAAAACTTACAGAGTTAGATGTTAAGTATGAGGGATATTTAAAAAGACAAGAGCTTCAAGTTGAGAGATTAAAAAAATTAGAAAATTTGAAAATACCAGAAGATTTTGACTACTTTGCCTACGAGGGGATTTCTAACGAGGGGAAACAAAAACTTAATGATATTAGGCCATTGTCAATTGGGCAGGCTAGTAGAATTTCTGGTGTAAGGAATTCTGATATTGCTGTTTTGATGATTTTACTTGACAATAAAAAAGTAAAAAAATAGTGTTTTTTTAGTTATTTTAACTTGCTTTTTAATCTGATTTATGTTAATTATTAAATTAGACAAAGGAGGAGCATATGGCTTATGTAATTTCAAATGATTGCACAGCTTGTGGTTCTTGTATTGGCGAATGTCCTGTTGAAGCTATTTCAGAAGGAGACATTTATGAAATCGATGCAGATGCTTGTATCGACTGTGCATCTTGTGTAGATGCTTGCCCTACAGGAGCTATCTCAGAGTGTTAATTTCTGAGCAATCATAACCGCTATTAGATTAGCGGTTTTTCTCCGAAACTTTTGTTAGCTCTAATTTACTATGTTTTTCAATTCTACCTTTGTTCTTGTGTTCTATCTTTTATTTTTCAAATGATTTCAGTGTTTTTATCTCTTTTGACCAAATGTCTGAATTTATTGTTTCTAAAATAAGTGGAATCTCTTCAAACCTTGTATCTTCCATTATAAACTTAAATGCACCTATTCCAATATTACCTTCACCTAAAGAGTGATGCCTATCTACTCTAGATCCTAAATCACTTTTTGCATCGTTTAAATGGGCTCCTTTTAGATATTTTAGACCTATAATATCTTCAAATTCTTTCATTGTTTTTTCATAAGCTTCTTTTGTTGTTATATCATAACCTGCTGCAAATATATGACAAGTATCAATACAAACACCTAGCCTATTTTTGTTTTCAACTTTATCTATAATTTCTGCAATCTCTTCAAAACTTCTTCCTATATTTGAACCTTGTCCTGCTGTTGTCTCAATT
>PDWI01002968.1_pt1 | contig 24764 bp, 22 predicted proteins | sample 1430891 | NCBI WGS metagenome assembly PDWI01 (sample SAMN01162508, study PRJNA174530) | Oral metagenome, whole genome shotgun sequencing project. | biome: Marine environment; feature: Marine mammal; material: Swab sample of the gingival sulcus; isolation source: swab sample of gingival sulcus...
TTGATATTGAGCAGGTTCGTAAGGGCATCGGCTCTGATTCCCGTATTGGGTATCATTTTATCTATCCCGGCTGTGGCTATGGTGGTTCCTGTTTCCCCAAGGATGTACAGGCGCTGGAACGTTCTGCGTCAGAAGTTGGTTATGAGGCACAGATTTTGCGTGCGGTAGAGGCGGTAAACTATCGCCAGAAAGAGCTGCTTTTTACTCATATTACCAAACATTATGGTGCTGATTTGCAGGGCAAGACCTTTGCCTTGTGGGGATTGGCGTTTAAACCCAATACCGATGATATGCGCGAGGCCTCCAGCCGGGTGTTACTGGAGGCGTTGTGGAAGGCCGGTGCCAGGGTACAGGCCTATGACCCGGAGGCAATGGATGAGGCGCAGCGTATCTATGGTGCCCGGGATGATTTGATGCTGATGGGAACCAAGGAGGCGGCTCTGCACGGGGCAGATGCCCTTGTTATTGTTACAGAGTGGAAGTCTTTCCGGGTTCCCGATTTTGATGGCCTTTGTCGGGAATTGGCAGACAGGGTGATCTTTGATGGCCGGAATCTTTATGATCCCGCACGGGTGGAGGCCCTGGGGCTGGCATATTATGGTGTTGGTCGCGGGCGGTCGATTGCGTTGCAGCAAGAGGAGTAATCATCAGTAGATGGTTGTGTGTCGGGCAGTATAACATAAAAAGGCATTGTTATGGAAAAAGCGGGGCGTATTATTATCAATACCGGTGATGGTAAAGGCAAGACAACGGCAGCTTTGGGCACTGCTTTTCGTGCGCTTGGTTATGGCATGAAGGTGTGTGTTATTCAGTTCCTCAAGGGCCAGGGCGATTATGGCGAACGGCTGATGGCGCAACAGATTGAAGGGCTGGACTGGTTTATCTGCGGCAGGGGTTTTGTCTTTAAAAAAAACAGGATTGATGAAGATCGCCGGGTTGCAAGGGAAGGTTTTGTGCTGGCGCAAAAAAAGATTGCCAGTGATGAATATGATCTGGTCATCCTTGATGAACTGACCTATCTGCCGCTCTATGATTTCCTTGAGGTGGAGACCATTGTTGAACTGCTTTTACACAAGCCCAAACGGCTGTCTGTTATTATTACCGGGCGAAATGCAGATCCGGCACTTATTGAAATAGCGGATACGGTTTCCAGGATAGAGGTTGTTAAACACGCTTATGATTCTGGTATTCCCGCTCAGAAAGGTATTGAATTTTAATTATATTTGATAGAGATTTATGGCGCGGACTTCTTCAACCATGCTTGAGTTAGGGACCATTGCTCCTGATTTTGTTCTGTCTGATGCAAATGGCAGCACCTTTCAGTTAAGTAGTCAGCGTATAGACAAGGGATTGCTTGTTGTCTTTATGTGTAACCATTGTCCGTTTGTTATGCATATTCGCGATGTCCTTGTACAAAAGATTGCTGAATATCAAGATCTTGGCATAAGTGTTGTTGCTATTAACAGTAATGACTATATTGCCTGGCCTGATGATTCTCCTGAAAATATGCTGAAAGACTCGGCACGATTCGGGTATACCTTTCCTTATCTGATTGATGAAAATCAGATGGTGGCAAAGGCTTACCGAGCCGCATGCACGCCGGATTTTTATCTTTTTGATGCAGACAGGAAGCTGGTATACCGGGGGCAGTTTGACAGCTCTCTTCCAGAAAGAGGGCAGCCTGTTTGCGGTGATGATCTTAATGTGGCAGTAACCATGCTGGTAAATGAAGGTTCTGTCTCTTCTCGGCAGCAGCCAAGTATTGGCTGTAGTATCAAATGGAAAAAAGGCAATGAGCCGGATTATTTTATCCAGTAGGGAATTGACAGGACACGAATTTAATGAATAAGAAATAATTTGCCTGGGAGGGAGAGAGGGGTGTTATTTTTTGCGGGTTGCCCATAGTCCGACAGGTGATGGAGGCGCCAATGATGCAACACAAATATTGTTTTCAACAAAATTCCGGGATAAGCCTGGTCGAAGTGGCTGTTGTACTGGTTGTTTTTTCATTGCTGATGGTGATGGCAGCACCATCGATTGATGATTTTCGCCAACGGCAAAAGCTGCACTCCACCTTACGCAGTATTGCAACTCTTTTGCATAATTCCCGTTTTGCCGCGTTGAAAATTAATGCTCCGGTGGTTGTTGAGTTTTCCTCCGACAGTTGCCATGCGTTTCTTGATAACGGCGAAGATGATCATGCTCGCAACTGGGTACAGGATAAAGGAGAGAAGAGCCTTGCCGATATTGCGGTAGAATCGGGATTGAAGCTCACCAATAACTGTAATAAGAGCAGTCATCCTAATAAATTTCGTTATACGAGGAAATTGCGAGTAAGTTCCTGCTCCATAACAGTTACGTCGGCGGCAGGAGAGAAGGGGAAGGTTGTTATTAGCTCTGTGGGCAGGGTGCGCATTGACGTCTCTAAAAAGTAACAGGTCTTTTTTGCGGTTTTTCATGCCTCTTTTATTGTTTGCTATTGTGCCCGGATTTGGGCTATTTTCTGTGAGTTATGACCGATCAGCAGTATGCAATGCCTTTATGGTGTAAAAAATTGCAGCCGTGGTTTTCCTCCCGTTCTGTAGCGATGTTTTTTTTTGGCTTTGCTGCAGGTCTTCCGCTGTTGCTTATTTTTTCTACTCTTTCCATGTGGTTACGCGAAGCAGGAGTTTCTCGTTCTGCGGTAACTTTTTTTAGCTGGGCGGCTCTGCCATATTCCTTTAAATTTATCTGGGCACCACTTGTTGATCTTTTGCCGGTTCCTCTTCTTGGTCATCTGCTTGGGCGGCGGCGGGCATGGCTTTGTATTGCCCAAGGCGGGGTTATTGCCTCTATTTCTGCAATGGCTCTTGTTGATCCCGCTGCCTCTTTTGTTCGGCCAGAAAGCCATGCTCTGCTTTTTATGTCGCTTGCTACCGTTTGTCTTGGCTTCTCGTCAGCTACTCAGGATATCGTGATTGATGCCTATAGAATTGAGTGCGCCGAAGAGAAATATCAGGCGTTACTCGCTTCCGTTTATATGGCTGGATATCGGGTGGGGATGCTGGTTTCCGGTGCCGGATCACTTTTTCTGGCACAGGCGCTTGGTACAAGTGCAGCAACCTACAGTTACCCGGCATGGCGTTCTACATATCTGGTTATGGCACTGATTATGGGGGTTGGGCTGGTGACGACGCTTGTTGTTTCCGAGCCGCAACAGGGTCCTGACAAAAAGGTATATCAATATCCTGGCAGGGAATATCTGCGTCTGCTCGCTCTTTTTTTCTGTTGTGTGGTAATTTTTGCGGTGAGTTTCTTTTATGGTGGGGTATGGCTTGTTGCGGTAAAAGAGATGGCGCAGTCGCATGTTGCCGGTTTTTTTATTGAAAGCGGTCGTTTTTTGGGCAGTCTTGGCTGTGCTGCTGTTGTTGCGTGGCTTTTTATGGTGTCCGGGCTGGTGAACCGGCAGATGGTACAGCAAAGTTATATTGCTCCGGTGGTAGATTTTTTTATTCGATATGGGGTGCGGTCGGCTCTTGTTATCTTGCTGTTGATTGGTTGTTATCGTTTTTCCGATATCGTCCTTGGTGTTATCTCCAATGTATTTTATCTTGATATTGGTTTCAGTAAGGCAGATATTGCTGCTGTATCAAAATCTTTCGGGCTTGTGATGGGCTTGCTGGGAGGATTTTTGGGCGGAGGCCTGGTTCTGCGTTATGGCGTATACAAGATTTTACTGCTGGGAGCGGCATTGTCTGCGGCGACCAATGTTCTCTTTTTATTACTGACTGGATCGGGGGCAAATCTTGCGATGCTTGCTGCGGTTATCAGCGTTGATAATCTTGCCGCAGGGGTGGCGGGAGCGGCCTTTGTTGCCTTTCTCTCAAGTCTTACCAGTTATTCCTTTACGGCCATGCAGTATGCAATTTTTAGCTCACTTATGACTCTTATGCCCAAATTTATCGGTGGTTATTCGGGCACCATTGTTGCCAGTGCGGGGTATGATTTCTTCTTTCTGTTCACAGCAGCGGCAGGGATTCCGGTAGTGGCACTTATCTGGCTGGTCTGGAAGCAGTCAGGGAAAAAAGATGCAGTATAGCAGAAACAGGCGGAAAAGGATCAGGCAGTGTAGTGCTGCTGAAGATAGCCTTCCATTGCCCTGCCTGTCTGACTTCCGGTAAAGGCGATACCCATCTGATACCCCGGTTCGTCAATCTGTTTATTACACCACTGCACCCTGGCCTTTGCCCGTCTCAGTTGTTTCGGGAACTTTTTGCTAAAGGAGATCTCGACAAGAGAGTGTTGGGAGAGAGGCATATCGGCAAAGAGGCGCATACCGCTTGTGCTTATATCAATGGTTTCGGCAGGGAATTTTTCTATCGAAGAAAATGTTACCGGGCTGGTAGGTTGAAACGAATGGAAGCTATCAGGATATGTGGTCGGGAGATGGGGATTGAGCATAAGCGTTTCCCGTGCATGGATACGTTCGGCCTTACGGCGATTTCTCCAGCGAGTGTTTTTCTCTGATTCCCGATGTCTCGTCGGCTGGAGTTGTGGGCATTCATAACAGTTTTCGGAAAGGCAGTAGCGTTCAATGTGAGCATCCATTGGAATAAAAAGCCCACCCTCGCTTTTACCACATTTGCAAGTAAGAGCAGACCAGTAGGCACACTGTCGCATATATTTTTCCATTATAATCTCCAGATCGCTCTGGTTCCCTTCGTCAAATTGACCGGAAACTCCTTACTGTCTGACACTACTGGATAAAAAAGTCAAATGCAAGGAAGAAACTGTTTTTATCTAAAAAATAGTTTGACAAATAGAATTATTTGAAACTTTTCGCCGAGATAGCATATCGTTTCATCTTGTCATAGAGCGCAGTTTTACCGAGAGCCAGCTCTGCGGAGACGGCGGCAACATTGCCACAATGTTTTTCCAGACTGGCACGGATAACCTTCTTTTCCACTGTGGCGATGGTATCCTTGAGTGGGCGGTCGATTTCGGGTTCTATCGAATTTGTTGATATACCAGTATCTTCCGGGAAGGTTATACCAAGATTATCGAACTGTAATTCTTCTTTGGTGATAACGTTGTTCTTGGCCGTAAGTACTGCCCGTTGAATGACATTTTCCAGCTCCCGGATATTGCCCGGCCAGTTGTGCAGCAGCAATTTGTCCAGTACTGGCTGGGGCAGGAAACTGATTTTTCTGCCAAATACAGCACGGTATTTACGAATAAAATGGGTTGTAAGATCAACAATATCCTCTTTTCTTTCCCGTAGCGGCGGGATGGCAATATTGATGATATTGAGCCGGTAGAACAGATCAAGGCGAAAACTGCCATCAGATACCATCTCTTCAAGATTGCGGTTGGTTGCGGCAATAATGCGAACATCTACCTTGATGGTTTTATTGCCGCCAACCCGGATAATCTCCTGATTTTGCAAAACCCGCAGCAGTGCCGCCTGCATTCTTGGGGAGATATCACCAATTTCATCAAGAAAAAGTGTTCCTCCATTAACCTCTTCAAATTTTCCTTTTTGTTGGCTTGAAGCTCCTGTAAATGCGCCTTTTTCATAACCAAAAAGATCGCTCTCCAGCAGTGATTCCGATATCGAGTTACAGTTTATTTTAAGAAAGGGTTTATCACTGCGGGCACTGCTTTCCTGAATGAAATTGGCGACCAGCTCTTTTCCTGTGCCGGATTCTCCGGTGATAAGAATGGTGGCATCGGTATGAGCCACTTGCAGTACCATCTTTCGTAAATCTTTTAACGCCTGGCTTGAGCCGACCATTTTACTGTCAACGGGCGTCTGATTGAGGTGTGCTTCAAGGGTGTGGAGTTTGTCGGCAAGATGTTTGCGATCCTTTTCGCTTTTATCAAGCTCTTTTTCCTTGCTAACGAGGTGCTGTTTCAGATTGGTGTGACAGCGGGTGAGCTCTGCCAATTTTTTCTGCGCCCTGCTGGTATGGTGGAGGAATATCCAGTAGAGCATCTCCCTGCTGTCGCTGTGGGTCGGAATGATGGCAAGTTCCAGCTGGAGGTCATCAAGAGTAATCCTTTCTGTTGTTTCCTCTTTTCCCTGAATAAAGTTGAAAAGAATTGAAAGGAGGATCTCCTTTCGCTTCTTTTTATCAAGAAAATCGGTGGCAGCAGGGTTTGCATAGGCGACTTCCTGCTGGGTAATCAGGAAAATCATGCCCGGAAAATCATTGAGTATGGAAAGTTTTTCCGGGGAGATATGATTGCGGTATTTTTCGTTGTTATTCATTGTCTTTTGCATTAGGAAAAAGATGTTATTCGTGTAATATCGTCAAAACATATCTGGTACGCATTGTTTTTTCCGGGAAAGCGAAAACGTAATAGTCTGTTTTTGGCATATATATAATATATGCGATCTTTTTTCTTTTATTATGCCGAAAAAATGGGCTTTAAGGAAGCTCTGATAACTAGTATACTCTACTTTAGAGATAAATTTTGCAAAAAAATCCGTTTTTCGGGAAAAATATGCCGGAAAAAGGAATAAGGTGGCTTTTATGAGGTTGGGAATCCCCCCGTTGATTCTCTATTGTTGTTTTTTATCTTTTTTCATTGAATGCCTTTTCCCTGTTGTAGTGGGTGCGATTCCTCCTGAAGAGGTTTTGGTTGTTGCCAATAAAAGGGTTGCGGCAAGTGTCTCTTTAGCGAGATTCTATATGGAAAAGAGAAATATCCCGCCGGAGAATCTTCTGGTACTTACTACTGTCAGTAGGGAAGAGATCGATCGTCGTGAATATGAGCGCTGGATAAAAAAACCTGTTGCTGAAAAACTCAATCGCCTAAACAGCGAAAAGAGAAAAAAGGGGGAGTTGAAAATTTCAACCATAGTAACGGTTTATGGTGTCCCCTTAAAGATACGGGACAGTTTTCTGGATAAAGGAGGCAACGGCAAGTCAGCGTTGGCCACGACAAGGGCTGCTGTTGATTCTGAACTGGCGCTCTCGATGCTGGATGACTATCCTCTTTCCGGCTGGATAGCTAACCCGTATTTTCTTCCCAATATAGGAAAGGATGGGCTTTTCTCCAAAAATAGCGTGCTGCTGGTAAGCCGTCTTGATGCTCCTTCCAAAGAGATTGTACGACGGATGATTGATGACGGGTTGAGTGTCGAGAAAGGTCGACTGAAAGGTGTTGGTTATTTTGATGCAAGAGGGCTTGCACAGAATAAGAACTCTGCCCGCATACAGGGTGGCTATGAACGTTATGATTTCTCTCTTTTACGGGCGGCGGAAATGGTGGAGCAGAAGATGCCGGTAGTGGTGGATAACAGTTCGACGCTCTTTCCTCAGAAGAGTTGTCCATCAGCAGCTCTTTATTGTGGATGGTATTCCTATGGTCGCTATATTGACAGCTTTGGCTGGAAGAGAGGCGCTATTGGCTACCATATTGCCAGTGCGGAGTGTGCAAGTCTTCATCAGCGCGGGGTACGTTACTGGTGTCCGCAGATGCTTGCCAATGGTGCTGCTGCAACCGTTGGCCCTGTGTATGAACCGTATGTGGAAGGCTTTCCTCTGCCAGAGATCTTTTTTGCGATGCTTATACAGGGGATGAGTCTTGGAGAAGCGTATCTCGTATCCCTGCCCTTTATTTCCTGGCAGATGGTGTTGCTGGGAGATCCGCTTTATCAGCCCTTTTTATAGGTAAAGAGTGGTGTTATCGGAGTTTTGAGTCAATTATCGGCTGGTTTTTCTTTCTGCCAGGAACGGAATTTTTGAAAAAAGGTATGGAAAAGGGGCGGTGGCTGTTGATCTGGAGTTATTGTCAGTTCGGTTTCCAGGGTAATTTTCTGTTGGGGCTTATCTTTCGAGATCTCTTTACTGGAAAAGGTAACTTCTCCCCGGCTCCTCATCTCTCCATTTATCCACAGGGTGTTGAGGGAAAAATCCATCTGTTGCGGGGTGTTTTCCTCCTCACTTTCCATAGCAAGCTGTTGCCGAAACAGTGAAACAGGAATCCGGGAGCCGGTAAAGAGCAGTCTGCTGTCATGGAGAGGTGCGGAGAACTGCATTGTTCCTGTAAGCTGTAGCTGGCCTTCTGCCAGAGAGCCCTTAAATCTTATCTCACTTTCATTTTTCGAGTCTGTCTGCAATGGTTGAATTGTAGCGAAAAAAATATTAATAGTTCCGTACCAGACCGGAGATATGCGCCTGTCTTCAATATTGATTTTTCCCGCCAAAAGATTGAGCTGGTCGATTATTCCCCTGTGCCCTTGAAACAGATCCGGCAGGCGGGCTGCGCTGGCAAGAGGTGGCTCTTTCCTGCTTAAGACAAGAGATGTCTGGAGCTGTTGAATGTCTGCCTGCTGAATTGTTGTTATGCTCTCTTTGTGGAGAGGATCTCTGATAGAGACCTCTTTTGCGATCAGTTCTTTCCAGCTAAATGTTTGTGAGGGCGTTTTGAGCGAACCTTCTGTTACCTGTAGATTGCCAAGAGACAGGGAATCCCTCTCGCCATTTATTGGGCCTAATACTGCCTTGTCGGCAGTAAGGGAGAAGTTTTTTTTGTTCCTGGTAATATCAGGAGCGAAATTGTCAAATATCGTGTTTGGGATATGGAGGTTGGTAAAATCAACGGTCATATTGGCAAAATGAGGGAGGGGCTGGTTTTGCCGGGGAAAAAGATCTGAGTGTATATGCAGGATTGTTTTTCCGTTTTTCAAATCGGGATTTTCGGCGGGAATTTCTGCCCGTAGATCAATAATGCCAGGGTTGTTCTCATTTATAGCTTCTTTATATCTTTTTCCTGCTGTAATATTTTCTCCTTGCAGGGTAATGTTTCTCCATAGAGTTCTTTTCTTTTTTTTCTCCGTTACCGCAAGTGTTGCCTTTCCTTGTGTAACCAGAATTTTTTTCAGTAAAAGGGAAAAATTATGATCCTTGCCAGATGGTATCTCTGTTATTGACTGGTTGGTTTCCAGTTCTGTGGCTTGCAAGTCGAAAAGAGGGAGGAGGTGGTCTTTTGATGCGGAAATTGCGTAGCTTATCTGTGGCGAGATAAAATGCGCCGAATTGATGATGATCGCATTGTCTATTATTTGATAATGCCCTTCAACAAGTATCTTTTTGCAGAAAACAGTTTCCGCATAAGGGGCTTTTTTGAGGTTCAGTTTATTGATGGCAAGATTAAAGGCAAGAGAGAGTTTTTCCCCTCTGTTATCAGAGATGTTATTGGCAGAGTGAAAATTAATATCAATGGTACCGTCAAGCTCGCCACTCTCAACGGTGAAAGGGAGCGGTATGGGCAGATATGATTGATATTTCTTTAGTGAAAGATTGGAAAATGCAGCCGAGAGGATCTGGGTATCTCCATCTTTTTTTCCTGTCATTTTGACTGGTTTGCCATTGATGATTGCACAACAGTATGGCGAAATGTGGTGTTTACTCCGGTAGGAAAAATTTGAAAGTTCAGGAATTCCGAGAAAAATATTTGTGATACGGTGAGTTATTTTTGTCAGTTGGTCTGTAAAGAGTATTTCTGCCTGCTGGATCTCTATATTGTTGAGAGAAAAAAGAAAAGGCAGCCTTGAAAAATTCATAATGTCATAGGCTTCGCTATCTTGCCGTCCTGGCAGGAACGCATTGATATTGTAGCTATTTTCCTTTTGTCGGACAATATGAATCCGGGGGTTACGCAGTATTAATTCGTTACAGACCCATTGCGCTCTTAGCAGGGAAAGGATGGCAACGCGGCCACTGATCTGCCCAATGGAGACAATGGGGTTGGCATTTTCTCCTTCAAGCGATGTTGTATTGGCAATAAAACGCAGGGTATAGGGGTTAAAGCGGATGGCTGCGCTACGAAGGTGAAGACCTGTGGCGGCAAGGATCTTTTGTGGCAGAATTTGTGAGCAGTAGTAGGGAATTACAAAAAAACCGGCGACACTGTATATCGCAAACAGGGCGATGCCAATGGTGCCAGTTATCGCAATAGGGGAAAAGCGTTTTTTCTTGCTATTTGGGGTGTCTGTTTTCTGCATTTTATGTTCCCGCCATCAGGGAAAGGTATTCCTAACCTGTTAACGGTGTTTTTAAAAGAAGGAACCCTGGGCAATTGTTTTTTATATTAACGTATTGTTTTATTGTCTTATTATTGTATTTTCCCTTCTGCTTTGGGCAAGAGCAGGATGTTTGCACTGAAAATAGGCGAAAAACGGAGATGTGTAAAGAAAATAGTAAAAATGATAAAAAAGGTAAATTTCCCTTTTAATTATGCCGATTTATTCGTACATTTAGGCAGGAGTTTTTTCTGTTTTGATTCTCTGGCGGGAAATAACAGTGCAGGAAGTGCAGGGATCTGCTTCATTGTTGGCAGAATGCAGGAAAGCGGGCAGGCCGCCTTCTTCGGAATAGTTCTCGAATATTAACCCTATATTAAGGTAATGCTGGATTCGTTACTCTATTTCTCTTATTTTGGATGGCAGGACATCATTGATATTCTGGTGGTGGCTTTTGTCATTTCCCAGTTGATCTCCATTATCAAGGGGACGCGTTCCGTGCAGATGGTCGTGGGGCTTGGGGTTTTGATCTGCACCTATTTTCTTGCAAGTACGCTTGATCTCTCGACCCTGAAATGGATCATGCAGAATCTGTTCAGCTCTATCTTTCTTATTGTTATTATTGTTTTTCAGCATGATATTCGTAAGGCGTTGCTGCGGGCAGGGAAATCTCCCTTTCATAAACGGCAGGATGTGGCAACAAAGGATCTGGATGAAATTATTCGAGCCCTTTTTTATCTCTCCAAAAGAAGGATGGGTGCTCTTGTTGTTATTGAACGAGAGAGTAGTCTTGATGACTTTATCGAATCAGGGTTTCGTCTTGATGCCCGTCTGTTGAAAGAGATGTTGATCTCGATATTCATTCCCGCATCGCCCCTGCATGATGGTGCGGTGATTATCTCGGAGGGGCGTATTGAACATGCTGGTTGTATTCTTCCCCTTACGCAAAATCCCTATATAAACAAGAAATACGGGACTCGGCATCGTGCGGCGCTGGGGCTTTCCGAGGAGACTGATGCGGTGGTTCTTGTTGTTTCCGAGGAGACGCAGGAGATCTCTATTGTGCAACAGGGGACCTTGACAACAATAGAGGATGAGATTCATCTGGCAGATAATTTGAAGGAGGTGCTTTCCTCCGATAACAGCTCTGCCGGCTGGGAAAAATGGATTGGGCGATAATGAAAAGACAGTTGAAAAATATCGGGGGCGAGCGGTTGGTTTCTGTTGTATCCAACGACTGGCTGATTCGTCTTGTCTCTCTGGTACTGGCTGTTGTCTTGTGGGCCTTTGTTGGCCGGGAACATCGTATTGATAAAAATGTGATGATTCCGGTGGAAATTATCAATTTGCCGCAAAATCTTGTTATTGCTAATCAGTATAAGAAAGAGATTGAAGTTTCAGTGAACGGGCCGCGTTCGAGTATTGCAGATATGAGTAAAAGCGTTGTCCGCCAGGTTGATCTTGCCAAGGCGTTGCCTGGTACTCTGGTAGTGGATAATACCAATGACGCAATTTCTGTACCACGGGAGGTTACGGTAAAGCGGATACAGCCTCCGTCGATAATCCTTTCTCTGGATAAGCTGATAAAAAAAGATGTCCCTATTGAGGTGCGTACCATTGGACAGGTTGGCAAGGACTATTTCTTAACCGCTAAAACAGCCAGTCCACAGAGTATCTCGATAACCGGGCCTGGCACAGTATTGGCTCAGGTGGAAAAGATCTTTACCAGGACTGTTGATCTTACCGGAATGACTCGCTCTGTTCATATGCAGACGCCTCTTGAGCTTTCACCACAGCTTATCTCGCTTATTGGTGAAACCTCTGTTACCGTCGATCTGAGGGTTATGCCCGATGCGGCACCTGCTGTTATAGAAAATGTGCCGGTTGAAGGTCTTTTGGGTACGGAAAAAGTGGCTGTGGCACCAGCAGTGGTACAGGTAAAGGCGATGGTGCCAAAGGTTGCTCTGGCGCAAAAGAAGGAGCTTCTCTCCCTTGTTCGGGCCGTGGCACAAGGAGATGCAGGGGAAGATCTGCTGGAGGTTGAGGTCTTGTCACGGCAGAAAGCTTTTCCGGTTGAGGTTGTATCGGTTATTCCTTCGAAAGTATCGGTACAAGGTGCTGGTGCGGAGCAGGGCGCAGAAATGGAAGATCGGGAGATCCCGCTGCTGCGCAAGATGAAAAAGAAAAAGAAGATGAAGTAATGAGGCCGGAAAAACTTTTTGGAACAGATGGTATTCGTGGCGTTGCCAATCGTTATCCAATGACTATTGAAGTCGCAACCCAGGTTGGTCGCGCCATTGCGTTTTTGCTAAGAGAGGGGGATGCGAGGCATCATCGTATCGTTGTTGGCAAGGATACCAGGCTTTCCTGTTATATGCTTGAAAATGCGCTTGCTGCCGGAATAAGTTCGATGGGTGTGGATGTCCTTCAGGTCGGGCCGTTACCAACTCCGGGGATTGCCTTTATTACTGCTTCCATGCGTGCTGATACAGGGGTTGTTATCTCTGCATCGCATAACCCTTATCAGGATAATGGTATTAAACTTTTTTCCGGCGATGGATTCAAGCTGCCTGATATGCTGGAGCAGCGTATAGAACAACTGATTCTTACCGGAGGACTGGGTGAAGAAGCCTCCCAACCGGCAGCCATCGGTCGTGCTAAACGAATAGAGGATGCTGCAGGCCGCTATATTGTATTTTTAAAGCATACCTTCCCCAGGCAGCTTACCCTTGATGGGGTGCATATTGTGCTTGACTGTGCTAATGGGGCGGCATACAGGGTGGCACCCCATGTATTTGAAGAGCTTGGGGCCACAGTAACTCCATTGGGGGTGACGCCAGATGGCACCAATATCAATTGTGGGTGCGGTGCGCTCTATCCAGAGAAGATGGCGGCGGTTGTAAGGGAGTGTGGTGCCGATATCGGGCTTGCCCTTGATGGAGATGCTGACCGCCTCATTGTTTGTGATGAGAAGGGAAATATTGTTGATGGTGACCATATCATGGCCATTTGTGCCGAGGAGATGCTTTCTAAACAGCAATTGAAAAAATCGACACTGGTTGCCACGGTGATGTCCAATCTCGGGCTGGAGGTGGCGATGGAGAGGATGGGAGGGCGACTTGTCCGCTCTGCGGTGGGAGACCGCTCTGTGGTTGAGATGATGCGCAGTGGCGGCTACTCGTTTGGCGGGGAGCAGTCAGGACATCTTGTCTTTCTTGATCATATTACTACTGGTGATGGTACTCTGGCGGCGTTGCAACTACTGGCTATTATGCAGCAGCGGCAGAAAGCCTTGTCCGAGCTGGCCGGGATTATGGAGAGTTTTCCGCAGGTATTGAAAAATGTGCGTACCAGCCGTAAAATTGATGTCGCTACGATTCCCGGTTTTGCGATAGCGGTAGAACGATTGAAAGAAGAGCTGGGCAAGAAGGGGCGTATTCTGGTGCGCCCGTCAGGAACAGAACCGGTTATCAGGGTGATGGTGGAAGGAGAGGATCTCAGCCATATTGAGCGGGTGGCAGATGAGCTTTGTTTGCTGATTGAAGGTGCCGGGGAGAGCGGTGTATAAATGGATTTGCTGGTTGTTGGTCTGGGAAATCCGGGCGTTGAATATGAAGGAACCCGGCATAATATCGGTTTTGATATCGTCGACGAATTTGCCCGCTATTGTGGTGCCGCAGGCTGGAAGGCAAAATGGCAGGGGGTTGGCTGTAGTGTTTGCTATCAGAATATGAAACTCTTTTTTCTTAAGCCCCAGACCTTTATGAACCGTAGCGGTGAATCGGTGGCCAGATACTGTAATTTTTTTACGATTGCGCCGGAGAGAGTGCTGGTCGTGCATGATGATCTGGATATGCCGTTTGCCAGGATTAAACTGGTAAAGGGAGGAGGTAATGGTGGGCATAACGGTGTACGTTCCTTGACTGCTTCTTTGGGGAGTAATGGCTTTTTCCGTTTGAAAATTGGCATTGGTCGTCCGGGTCAGGGAGATGTTCATCCCGACTTTCCGGTAGAACGTTATGTTCTTGGTCGTTTTACTGGTGAGGAAACCAGGCGGCTGGATGAACGGCAGCAATCTCTTTGCGCAGGTTTCGATGAATTTACTGGCGGCGATATTGCCAGGGCAATGGGTATCTTTAATAGCTTGAAATAGCGTTTATATAATTTCCTCTCTTTTTTCTCTTTAAACCAAAAAAAATTATTTTTTATCTACTGCGTTTTCAATCTGTTACCTTCACTTCACCTGTTTTCAGGCCGAATCTTACCGCAAATTTACCGCAAAAAAGCTGTTTTTATGGTATTCTACGCGGATAAAGATACAGAAAATAATTACGCTCTTCTTTTGTTAGAGCTTCGTGCAGGTAAGCAGATTTTAACTGTTGCCCCCCTTATCTCCTTTTTTTCCGATTTTCATCTGTTGGTATTGGGGCACCGTCCTTGGAGGAGAACTTCGTGTTTACAAAAGGTGATATGGTTGTCTATCCGGCTCATGGCGTTGGTGTGGTTAAGGATGTAGAGACAAAAGAGTTTTCTGGAGCAGATCATTCTTTCTATGTGCTTGAAATTCTTGACAATGGCATGAAGGTACTGGTTCCGGTGAACACCAGTGGCAGCGTGGGATTACGCGCTATTGTTGGTGAAGATCAGGTGGACGAGGTTTTTGCTATCCTTGAAGAAAAGGATGTTGAGATGGTTACTCAAACCTGGAATCGTCGTTACCGTGAATATATGGAGAAGATCAAGACTGGCTCGGTGCATGAAGTTGCTGTTGTTTTGAGGGATCTTTTCCTGTTGAGTGTTGATAAGGAGTTGAGCTATGGGGAAAGAAAGATGCTTGATACAGCAAGGGGCTTGCTGGTTAAGGAACTCTCTCTTGCCCAGAAGGTCGGCGAGGATGAGGTGCGAGAGTCGATTGAGGCGATATTTCAATAGATTTCAGGCATTATGTCTGCCTCGCCGTCTATAGTTTCTGTTATCTCTGCCGACGAAGGTCTACGGCTGGATCAGTTTCTGGTAATCCATTTTGTTGAATATTCCCGTAATCAGCTTGTTGCAGCTATTCGTGGTGGCTCTGTTTTGGTGGATGGCTTGCCCAAAAAGAGTAGCTATCGTCTGAAATCTGGTGAGCAGGTTCTCTTTTCTGCTCCTTCTTTGGCATCTCCTTCGCCTCTTGTTCCTGAACAAATTGACTTTCCGATCCTTTATGAAGATGAAGATCTATTGGTTCTGGTAAAGCCTCCCGGGCTTGTTGTTCATCCAGGAAATGGCAATCATACAGGAACCCTGGTGCATGGTCTGCTTTATTACTGTCAGGCATTTGCCAATGTCGGTGGGGATTCCTTACGCCCGGGGATTGTTCATCGCCTCGACAAGGATACTTCCGGGGTGATGGTTGTTGCCAAACATGAGCAGAGCCATCGTCTGTTGGTTGATATGTTTGCCCATCGTCAGCTGGACAAGGAGTACCTTGCTCTGGTTTGCGGCACTCCGCAGCGGGAGGCAGGAGAAGTTATTGCCCCTATTGGCAGGCATCCTGTGCATCGTCAGAAGATGGCTGTTGTTGAGCAGGGGGGGCGTTATGCTGCATCTTTTTGGCGTGTGCAGCGTCGTTTTAAACAGTATACGCTGGTTCGGGTAAAGATTGAAACCGGTCGCACTCATCAGATACGGGTACATCTTGCAAGCTGTGGTATGCCTGTTGCTGGAGATTTGCTTTATGGCGGCAGCCGTGTGCGGCGGGAAAATGAGCTTTTTCCGCGGCAAATGCTTCATGCCCACCGTCTCTCTTTTTCTCATCCGTTGACAAAAAAACCTCTTGATATGGTGGCAGAGCCGTGGCCGGATATGCTTCAGGCACTGGAAAAACTTGCGGAGAAGTGATGGTTATTGCTGTTACAGGAGGAATTGGCTGCGGTAAAAGTGCTGTGAGCAGGATCCTTGCAGACACTCTTGGTGCCAGTTTGCAAAATAGCGATGAAATTTGCAGACAGGAATTGTCTTTGGGGCGGCAGGGGCTGGTCGAAGTTGAGCGGCGATGGGGGCGGCGTTTTCTTGCGCCCTCTGGAGAGCTGGATCGCGCCGCCTTGCGTGAGGCCGCATTTCATCAACCGACAGTGCTGGTTGATCTGGAGAATATCTTGCACCCCCTTGTTGCTCGGCGACTCCAGGAGAAAATGGCTGTTGAAAAAGAGAGGGGACGTTCCCTGGTGGCAGAAGTTCCTCTGCTTTTTGAAGTGGGCTGGGAAAAGATGTTTGATTGTATTGTGGTGGTCAGGGCAGATAAGGAGCAGATGCTTGACCGGGTTGCGCGTCGTGACGGGCGTAGCAGGGAAGAGGTGTTGCATATCTCTGCTGCTCAGATGCCTTTATGCGAGAAGATAAAAAGGGCCAACTACTGCATTGATAATTCAGGTATATTCTCTATTACAGTTGCGCAGATCTATTACCTTGCCCGTTGTTTGCAACGCTCAGGCTATTAGTGTTTTCCCCTCCTTTCTTTTAAAGGGAGAACCATTTCTTTTTTTTGGGTTCGCTGTATAGCATTACCTTGTTTCGTCCTGCCTCTTTTGCAGAGTAGAGTGCGGTGTCTGCCTGGTTGATAAACTCGTTCTTGCTGAAATTATCTTCTTCTGCCGGTTTTCCCGTTGCAAGGCCGAAAGAAGCCGTTACATGATATTCTGCCCCATTGTCTTCAAAAGAGTATTCATCAATAGCCTTACGCAGTTTTTCTCCAACAAGCATACCTGTTTCGCTGTCGGTATCCGGCAGGAAAATAACAAACTCCTCTCCGCCATATCTTGCCAGTAAATCGTATTTTCGTAAGTTTCTTTCAAGAATTTTGGCAAATTCAGTGAGAATGAAATCTCCGGTTTGATGGCCGTAGGTATCGTTGAACTTCTTGAAATTATCAATATCAATAAGCAGCAGGGCAATGGATGTTTTCGTTCTGGCCGCGCGTTCAATTTCCTGCTCCAGCGAGTTTTGAAAATAACGGTGATTATATATTCCGGTCAGACCGTCAATATTGGCAAGGTTGGCGAGAATCCGGTTTTTCTCTTCCAGCTCCATCGTTAATTTTTCCAGACGAATTTTGGCCAGAACAAGCTGCTTGTTCATTTGATCGTAGTCAAGATTAATCAAACTGAGTTTAATATTGGCTTCCTGCAATATTTCCTGAACAGATCTTGTGTTTTTTACGTTGAGATCAAAATATTCACCCGCTTCGGCATAGAGCGTATGGATATTATTAAGAATATTTTCAATATGTTCCGGTTTGAGTTTGAGCAGGCGAGATGCCTGCAGCCGAAATTGTTTATGAAACCCTTGAGGGTTGTCCTGAGAAAAGAGGATACTGGCAAGAAGATCAGAGAGATATACTGCAGATATTGTTTGCTGTAACTGCTTGTCTGTTCCTTTGTATGCTTTTGGCGTGTAATGATATTTGATAGAAAGTGTCAGTATTTCTGGAAACCCCCAATGAGAGGCGACTGCAGCACCAATCTCGGCATTGGTTGCACCAAAAATTTCCTGTTCAATTTCTTCCTGTTTCCCTCCTTTTTCCAGTTTTTGCAACACCTTCTCATAGCGGTTGGGAAAGGTGACAGCGAGAATCAGTTCGCCCAGATTCTGCAAGAGACCACAGGCAAAAATTTCGTCATTATTAGCATTTTTTATATGTTTGAGGATAAATTGCGCTCCAACAGCAGAGGCGAGAGATCTCTCCCAGAAACGGGTAAAATTAAAAGTTGTTTTTTTCTTCTTTTCCATGCTTAGAAAAGAGAAAGAGAGTACCAGACTTCTTACTGCATTCATACCAAGAATGAGTACGGCCTGTTTTACTGAGCCTATTTGCTGGGGGAAACTATAAAATGATGAATTGCAGATTTTAAGTATTTTTGCAGAAAGGGCGATATCTTGCGCAACAAGTTCTCCAATTTCTTCGAGAGTTGTCTCTTCCTTTGATGTTATATGGATAAGTCTGGAGGCAATATCTGGCAGTGTTGGCAGTTCGCCGGATTCCAGTATTTCGTTTATAAGATTGTTGTTGTGCATAATTGTCTGGGGGCAAAGGCTAAGGGAAGAGGTCTGACAATGTTTAGTTTTATACGATAGATCTGTTTATTATAGCATATTATGAAGAAAAGGAGAAAACTTTTTCAACGGACTTACTCTAGTTGTGCCTGCGGATATATACAAGAAGTTCCATTGATATTTTTAAATACAAGTGTTTGTCGCGATAGTTCTTGTATGTAATTGGGTGTGAGGGGGATTTTCCCTGAGCCGTCAGGAGCATCAATGGCGAATGTGGGCGTTGCCATACCGCTTACATTTGCATAGAGGTGGTGCATGATGGCAATTCCTGTCTCTACCGGGGTGCGAAAATGATTGGTGCCAAGGCTTAAATCACCCTGAAAAAGGTAGTATGGTTTTACTCGTGCCTGTAGAAGTGTGCGCATAAGATTTTCTATGGTTTGCGGAGAGTCATTGATGCCTCTAAGCAGTACTGTCTGGCAGCCAAGGGGGATGCCTGCGTCGGCAAGTTTTCTGCATGCCTCTTTTGCCTCTGCACTGAGTTCTTTTGGATGGTTAAACTGTGTATTCAGATAAAGAGGGTGGTATTTTTTGAGGATCGCAACAAGTTTGTCGGTGATCCTCATTGGTAGGGTAGAGGGCACCCGACTGCCGATGCGGATAACTGAGATATTGGGAATTTTATGGAGCTGATAGAGAATTTCATCAAGTCTTTCGTCTGCGAGCAGCAGAGGGTCGCCTCCTGAAAGGAGAACCTCCCTGATTTCCTGATGTTGTTTGAGATAGGTGCAGGCGGCCTTGATATTGTCTGGTCGTATGCCCATTTTTTGCGCATTGCCAACTTTCCTTTTTCTTGTACAAAACCGGCAATACATTGCGCATTGATGCGATACCAGAAGCAATGCCCTGTCTGGATATTTATGCACCAGATTGGGAACGGGGCTTTGTTCTTCCTCTCCCAACGGATCAGGAATGCAGCAGGAATCTTCCCCTTCTGCTGCACAGGGGACGGCCTGTAGCCATAGCGGATCTCCTGCCTTCTCAATCAACTGGAGAAAATAAGGGTTTATTCGCATCGGAAAATCTGCTATTACCTTATCCAGAGTAGAGTTTTCCCCTGGGTGTAATTTTGGCGGCAGGGTATTGAGATCGGTAATGCTTTCTTTTAGAATTCTTTGCCATTCTTCCATGACTCTACTATGGAGATAAAAGGCTGGTTTGTCAATGACAGACCATGGTTATAGGGAATTTTGAATGATCTTGTCTCTTGTTTGCGGGGAGTAGGCTGGTTATTCGATGTTTTCTCATAAGTGAAAAGGTGCATGTTTATTGAGGGGGCTATGGCTGCAAATCTGTTTCGATTCAAATATGACGAGTATGGTAATACCAGGGAGCTTTCTGTATATACGAACGGTGTGTCTGTATGTTCATCGAACTATCTTAACAAAGGCACCGCATTCAGCATTGATGAGCGGATTCAGTTGGGGATTGATGGCTTGCTTCCTGCCGGGGTGAGAAGCCTTGAACAACAGGTGGCGGGGGCGAGGAAGAAGGTTTTTTCCCGCAAGGATGATCTGGAGAAATATACATTTTTTCGTTCACTTTTTGGACGGAACGTAACTCTTGCTCATGCCCTTATTAAAACAGATTTGCCCCGGTTTATAAAAATCATCTACACTCCTACAGTTGGACGTGCTGTACAGAGTTACTCATCCATGTTTCGCCAGGCGCATGGCGTGTATCTGCATCCGGGGAATATTGATCGGGCAGAGGATATTTTGAGCCGTTTTTCCTATCGGGATATTCGGGTTGCCGTTGTTACTGATAATCAGGGTGTTTTGGGGCTTGGAGATCAAGGAGCGGGTGGCATTGCTGTCTGTCTTGGTAAATTGATGATCTATACGCAAGGAGCAGGAATTGCTCCCTGGCACTGTCTGCCCATAACTCTTGATGTTGGTACAAATAATGAGGCCTTGCTGGAAGATGAACAGTATCTGGGCTGGCGTAGTCGACGGTTGGAAGGAGAGGAATATCTCTCTTTTATTGGTCGTTTTGTGCGTGCTTTTCGTAATGTTTTTCCCAGTGCATTGTGTCAGTGGGAAGATTTTTCCACGGCTAATGCTTTTTCTATTTGTGCTGCATTTCATGATGAAATTCTCTCTTTTAATGATGATTCCCGTGGAAGTGGGGCCGCAGCCCTTGCAACTATTCTCTCGGCAATGAAGGTGAAAAAAGAGAAATTAGAGGATCAGAATTTCCTTATTTGCGGTGATAGTGCCGGGGCATTTGGTTCTGCAGCCCAGATAAAACGTGCATTGGTAAATGCGGGGCTGGATGAGGCCGCTGCGTGTGACAAGATATTTGTCTTAGGAGAGGAAGGTTTACTGACGAGAAGAGACGATATGGCTTTTTTTAATGCCAAGTTTGCCAAGGATCCTGAAAAATTTCGATGGATAAAAGAGGTGGATCTTAATGATGTTACGGCGATTATTCGTTGTGCAGAGGTGACAACTCTTATTGGTACTACTGGAGATGAAGTGTTTTTTACCGAAGCCATTGCTGCCGAGTTGAAAAGGCAGACCACCCGACCTGTGGTACTTCTTCCCTTTCAGCATGTATCAACGCCTGAAAATTTTTGCCAGAATTTTGGTCGCTGGTTTGCTGAAGGTTTTTTGATGGCAGCGGGGCACTCCTGTAAAGAGATTGATGAGCTGGAATGTTCCTGTGGAGTGAGTTTGTGTAATAGTGCAATGATTTTTCCCGGTGTTGCTCTGGGATCTCTTGTTTCTGGTGCCAGGGAAGTTTTGCCGGAATTTTTTGATATTGCTGCGCAGACTGTTTCCGATATGGTTACGAGGGAAGAGCTGGAAAAGGGACGATTAATGCCGAATATTGGCGATCTTGCAGACGTTGCGCAAAAAGTTGCGTTAGAGGTTGCAATGTGTGCAGTAGAGTTCGGAGTTTCCCGACCATGTGTTTATGCTGATTTTACTCATAATAATGACAGGATAAGGATGGCACAGTTGATCGATCGTATTCGCTGGCAGCCGAAATATCTGCCGCTGACCCCTCAGTAATATTTATCGGTGGTAGTATTACATTGTTTCGGGAAACCGGATATGCAAAAATACTGGGAAGCGTGGTAGTCCTCGAGCTGTCCATCCCTGGTGCTTGAAGGTTATGATGCTGCCTATTCTTGGCGGATTTTTTCGCTGAAACAAGGTGAAGCCGTTGCCAAGCCTTACTGTTATGCCGTTGTTAAGTCGGCAGTCCAGTGAGCCGAGCATGCCTTTGAATTTCCCGTTGCCGGGGATATGGTTTATCACTGTACACTCTGCATCTTCAAAACTCTTTACTTTGAGGGCGGAACTCGTTCGGCCATGGATATAAGGGGCTTTGGGATCGCGGAGAACGATACCCTCGCCGCCGAGGGTTTCAATATTTTTTTGGTAGCGGCGGAGATGTCCTGTTCCTCCACATAAGATTTGGGGGATAATGCGGAGATAAGGTGCCTTGTTCTCTTTCATCCAGTTTTTAAGGACGTGCAGTCTCTCTTGCAGTCCGCCAGTTTGTTCCGGGACATCAAAGATATTATAGGTCAGCTTTTTCCATCCGGTATGGGGTTGTTTCCGCATAACAATAGATTGAATTTTCTCAAATTCACCCCTTTTACTCCAGAGTTCTCCGTCTATTGCAAATGGAGGAAATCCTTTAAGAAACCAAGCTGGGGCGTGTATCTTGTTCCCTTTTCTGGTGGTAAGCTCCTTTCCGTTCCAAAGAGCGCGGATGCCGTCGAGTTTTTCACTCATCAGCCAACCATCAATCTGTTGGTCTCTGTATTTTTCGAGAAGAAGTGGTGATTGGGCAAAGAGATTCTGCGTTGCAGAAAGAGAGAAGAATATGCAAAGTGTTTTTAATAAAAAGAATGTTTTTATCCGTTGTCCTGACTGCATAAGTTTTGTTGCCATTGTTTAAGAAGTATCTGTTCCCTGGCGGACATTATCTCCGCTTCCTTCTGTGAGCGTTCATGATCCATGCCACAGAGGTGAAGAAACCCATGTATAATAAGCCAGCAGAGACGGTGGGAGAGACTTACGCCATACTCTTTCGCCTCATTTCTTGCCGTATCCAAAGAGATAAAAATATCCCCGAGCTCCTGGATCGGTAAGTTGGCAAGGGCGGGTTCTGCTCCATCCAGAAAAGGAAAGGAGAGGACATTGGTTGTTTTGTCTTTCTGCCTGTAGTGGTGGTTTATACGCCTCATCTCTGTATCATCAATTAATACCAGAGAGAGGGAGAACTCCGCCTTCTCCTCGGAAAATAAAATATTTTCGCAAAATTTGCTTATTTTTTTTTCGCATAGCCGAAATTTTTGGTAATTTGGGTGGAGAGAGGTGATTGTTATCGTCATTTCTTTGGTGAATTATGTTGTTTTTCGTAGGCTGCAATGATTTTTTGTATTAATGGATGTCGCACAATATCTTCTTCTGTAAAGGTGCAAAAAGAGATGCCGTTAATATGAGCAAGAATTTTCTGTGCTTCTAACAGACCAGATTGCCTGCGGTCGGGCAGGTCAATCTGGGTTATATCGCCGGTAATAACTGCCTTTGAATCAAAGCCTATGCGGGTAAGGAGCATTTTCATCTGCTCACGCGTGGTATTCTGTGCTTCATCAAGAATAATAAAAGCATTATTCAGGGTGCGGCCACGCATAAAGGCCAGTGGTGCAATTTCAATAATGCCTTGTTCAATAAGCCCCAGAGCCTTGTCTGTGCCAAGGAGAGCGGTAAGAGCATCAAGAAGCGGGCGCAGGTAGGGATTTACCTTTTGTGCCAGATCGCCGGGAAGAAAGCCCAACTTTTCGCCGGCTTCCACTGCCGGGCGGGTAAGAATAATATTTTCTACCTGTCTGGCATCAAGTGCTGCCACTGCCATTGCTACGGCAAGATATGTCTTTCCCGTTCCTGCCGGGCCAATACCAAAAACAATGTCTGCGTTGCGCAGGGCATCAATATAGCGTTTCTGATTGCAGGTTTTAGGTCCGATGATCTGATTTTTGGTGGAGATATAAACCTTGTCGAGAAAAATGTCTGCCAGCCTGGCATTTGCATCTCTTTGCAGTGTTTTGACAGCAAAGATAATATCTGATGTATAAAGAGGATGGCCCTGATCTATTATCTGGTACAGTTGCTGGAGCAGACTGGATACCAGTTCCGTATTGTGGGGCTGACCGGTAATGCGCAGTTGGGTTCCTCTGGTCTGAATCTGTACTCCGGCGGCCTCCTCCAGGGCAAGAAGATTGGCGTTCAATTCGCCATAAAGCAGCAGAGCACGGTTATTGTCTTCAAAATCAATGATTTCTGTGTTTACAAGAGTTTTCATTGCTGTTTTTCGGCAACAAGGGTGTCGATCATCTCCTGAAAACCCTCCACCGAGCGATTTCCCAGAGTCCAACCATTAATAAATATCGTCGGGGTTCCTTCCACACCTGCATTGCGGGCATCATACATATCTTTTTGTAGTATATTTGTTGTTTCCTGTGCCTGCATATCCTGATTGAATCTTTTTATATCCAGCCCTAGTTCTTCTGCAAATTGCTGGAGTTTTTGCGGGGAAAGCTTGTCGGCAGCAAAGAGTTTGTCATGGTAGGGCCAGAATTTTCCCTGTTTTTTTGCGGCAATTGCGGCACGGGCTGCCCCTTCAGCCATTTTATGAATGGAGATAAGTGGCATGTTTTTAAAGAAGATACGTACCTTTCCCGAGTTGTTTTTTTCAACCTGTTCAAGTACGGGAGGGAGTTTTTTGCAATATGGGCACTCAAAGTCAGTGAAGATAACAATGGATACAGGTGCATTTTCAGCTCCTTTTGCTGGAGCATCTGTTGTGTCTATGGTGCGCTGAAAGGCGAGGGATATGGAAGAGAACTCCTTTTTGCTGCGATCAAAAAGATAGAGTTTATCGCCAATGGGGGAGATGTCGATATGGGCAACCTGGGGATCAACCGGAATGGAGCCAAGGAGTTTCCCCTCGGTAGAGTATATTAGCACCTTTTGATCGCTGGTAAGAAAGAAGACTCGTTTGTCGTCCAGAGAGTGCGCCATATCAATAACATCACCTTGAACCTTCCATGAGGGAGTGTATTGCCACCGAACCTGTTTGTCGTGTCCAGCTAGGGGCTGTGCGGCGATAGATGGCGACGAATATATTGCAACATTGGCAATGAGGGCAGCAATAAGCATGGACCGTTTTATCAGCATCTGTTTTTTGGTTGATGAATTGTTTTTCATGGGGTTCCTTATACTATTTTATAAATTTTTTAGAATCATTCAGAAAATATACCATGCAAGGCTTTAGAAAAAATAGTCGTTACTCAAGAATTTGCAAGAAGAGCAGTCTCTTTGGCAATAGATTTTTTGTTGTTTTTCCAAAGTTCCCTGTCTCTTTAAGTTAAACTTGACACCGATAGGTATTTACAGTAAAAAATGGTGTTTTGCATGCGTTATTATGCCGGTGCGAGAGTGGCGGAATTGGTAGACGCACCAGACTTAGGATCTGGCGCCTTTGGTGTGGGGGTTCGACTCCCCCCTCTCGTACCATCTCATTTTATATGGCACGCCCCATTTTTGGGGTTTCATTTTTTTTAACGAGGGTGAACCTGAATGGATGTACAAGTTGAAGAGTTGAGCGCTCTTACCAGAAAATTGACGATAACCTTACCAGC
>PDWI01002971.1_pt1 | contig 24729 bp, 18 predicted proteins | sample 1430891 | NCBI WGS metagenome assembly PDWI01 (sample SAMN01162508, study PRJNA174530) | Oral metagenome, whole genome shotgun sequencing project. | biome: Marine environment; feature: Marine mammal; material: Swab sample of the gingival sulcus; isolation source: swab sample of gingival sulcus...
CTTATTTTTCTCATATTTTTAGTTCTTATTTTCTTTCTTTTGTTGTTCTTCTAATATTTTTACACCTTTTTCCGTAGCAATCGCACGAATTTGATAATCAAGTATTGATGTCATAAAATCCTTTGCATCTTTCTGTTGAGAATGAATGGCTGTCGAAAGCGTATAATGCAGTAAAGCCGTCATTTCAAGGTTAATTTCCTTGCGGAACAATCCCTCTTTGACCCCTTTCTTAAAATTCTGTACAATCGTATCCAAAAACAAATCTCTTCTCTTAGATACAAATTCTTGATATTTTTTAGGGTAATGTTTTTCTAATTGGTATGCTGGTGATTCTTTGATGTTTTTGAAAACTTCATTGATTCGGTCTTTTATTTCAAAATGCTCTTCAATGGCATTGAAATCGCCTTTTTGAACTTGCTCAACTTTTTCACAAATATCACTATGTATCACATCAATAGACGCCGCTACCAAAGCATTTTTATCTTTAAAATATTTGTAAATCGTTTTTTTAGATATGCCCATATTTTTGGCAATATCGTCCATTGTTACACTTTTAAAACCGTATTCCAAAAATAATTCTGTCGCTTTTTCTAATAATTGCTGTTGCATAAATCATTTATTTTTGTGGTTGCAAATATAGGTTAAGAAACTTTAAAAACAAAAATAGTTTCCAAAGTTTCTTTAGTTTAGATGAGTTTTAAAACAATAATTATGTTGTAATTAATTGATTATAAATAGTGTAAAAATTACTGTCTGATTATTGGGATAGTAAACGATTAATGTGCTTTTAGGGGGAGGTTAAAAGATAAATGTTAAATTTTTGTTAAAAAACATTTTTTAAGTCAAAAAGAATGTATAATTGTCAAAACGAGGAAAATACGTTGTTTTAGACAATATGCCCATAATGTGTGAAAAAACAAATTTCTTAAATCTAAAAAAACAAATTTTGGAATATAAGAGCCTCAATATAGTAATTAAAGGTTCTTATTTTATAATTTAGTGCTACTATGATAAAATATTTCTCAATAGAAAACACTCTAAATGAAAAGAATATAGGGAAAATACCTCAAGTAAAAGAAGTGAACCATAATTGTCATATTTGGGATAATCCTAATTTTATAGATAGATATCCTTTTACAAAAATTGAGATGAGTCCTATTCTGTCCAATGCTGTTTTATATGCAAAAGCGAAACAAACAGATTTAATTCATACTAATAGTATTGGTTTTCCTAGTGGTTCAATGCTAATCAGTGAAAAGTTTAAAACAATATTAGAAAATTTTAATTGCTTTGGAATTCAGTTTTTTTCAACGTATATAATTCATAAGGACAAGAAAATTGAAAATTATTGGCAAACTCACGTTTATGATATTCCATATGATTTTATAGATTTTAAGAATACAGATATTTTACTAAAAGACAGAGATAAAAATCGAAAGCCTATCCAAAATTATTTGGAAAGGGTTTCGAATAAAGAGGAATTTTTAAATATGGCAGAAACTATGAAATATCCTAAAATGTTATTTCTTGAAAATCTTTCTTTTGTTAAGAATATGGATTTAGATTATTTTTTTCTTCGAAATTTTGAAGGTGCAAATTTAGGTATTGTGTCTGAAAAACTGAAGAAAGAAATTGAGCAGAATTGCACAGGGATGGAATTTAAACCTATTGAAATGAAATTAACTGAATGGTTTGAAGGAGGAGAGAGAGAAAAAATATCATGGTAAAATTTAGTGAATATAGCCTGAGAAGTATATTAATAGGCTAAACAAAATTTTATTAAAAACTACTACATTTACATAAAAAAGTGTACATTTGGTGCGGTGTAGAGAACTGCACAACACATATATTATTAATTTTAAAAACCAAAAAATGAAAAAAACTTATGTTAGTATTTTAAGTTTACTTTTTGCTATGACTATGACGGCACAAGAGATTGAATTTACAGAGTACGACTTACCCAATGGCTTACACGTTATCTTACATCAAGATAACACGGCGCCTGTAGTGACAACTTCCGTAATGTACCACGTAGGTGCGAAGAATGAACAACCTGATAGAACTGGATTTGCTCACTTCTTTGAGCATTTATTGTTCGAAGGAACAAAGAATATTGGTAGAGGAAAATGGTTTGAAATTGTATCTTCTAACGGAGGACAAAACAATGCCAATACAACTGATGACCGTACTTATTATTACGAAGTATTCCCATCAAATGCTCTAGAAGTAGGACTTTGGATGGAATCTGAAAGAATGTTACACCCAGTAATAGACCAAGTAGGAGTAGATACTCAAAACGAAGTAGTTAAAGAAGAAAAAAGACTTCGCGTAGATAACCAGCCTTATGGACAATTCCGTAAAGTAGTAAAACAAAATCTATTTAAAAAACACCCTTATCGCTGGACAACGATAGGTGAAATGGAGCATTTAGATGCAGCAACACTTGATGAGTTTTTGGCGTTTAACAAGAAATTTTATGTTCCAAATAACGCTGTTTTAGTAGTAGCGGGGGACATTCAAATTGAGGAAACAAAAGAGTTAATCGAAAAATATTTTGCACCAATTCCACGTGGAAAAGAAGTGGTTTATACAAAAATAGAGGAAGATCCTATCACAAGTACTATTCGTGATAAGTATTATGACCCAAATATTAAAATTCCAGCATTGGTATTGGCATATCGCACGCCAGCAATGACAGAAAGAGATGCGTATGTATTGAATATGATTTCTTCAGTACTTTCTTCTGGAAAATCTTCTCGTTTGTACAAGCGTATGGTAGATAGAGATAAAAAATCCTTACAAGTATTTGCGTTCAATAGTTCACAAGAAGATTATAGTTCTTATATGATTTTGGCTTTGCCGTTGGGGAAAGTTACTTTAGAAGAATTGAAAAAGGATATTGATGAGGAGATTGTAAAATTACAAACAGAGTTGATCTCTGATGAGGAATACCAAAAAATTCAGAATAAGTTTGAAAATAACTATGTAAATTCTAATTCAGGAGTACAAAACATTGCTAATTCATTGGCTCGTTATTATATGCTTTATAAAGATGTCAATTTGGTAAATAATGAAATAGGAATTTACCGAAACATTACCAAAGAAGACATCAGAAGAGTGGCTAAGAAATACTTAAATCCTAACCAGCGATTAGAATTAGAATATTTACCAAAAGAAAATAAGAAATAAGATGAAAAAGATCATAACTATTATAACCGTTATAACGATGGTATTAAACGCAACAGCACAAGTTGACCGATCAAAAATGCCTGAAAAAGGACCTGCACCTAAAATTCAGTTAGGGAAACCACAGTCGTTTACTTTAGATAATGGACTTAAAGTAATCGTGGTGGAAAATCATAAATTACCGAGAGCATCTGTTACATTATCTTTAGATAATCCGCCTGTAAAAGAGGGCGAAAAGGCTGGAACGAGTATGTTATTGAGTTCTGTTCTTGGTAAGGGAACAAAGACGAAGAGCAAAGACGAATTCAATAAGCGAATCGATTATTTAGGAGCCAGAGTAAGTATCCATACTTCAGGAGCGAGCGCTTCTTCTTTGTCAAAATATTTTGATGAAGTATTTTCTTTAATGATTGACGGAGCATTGCACCCTGTGTTTACACAAGAAGAGTTTGATGCAGAAAAAAATAAAACATTAGAAGGCTTAAAAGCAGATGAAAATAGTGTAACATCTGTAGCTTCTAAGGTTCGTTCAGCACTTTTATATGGTAAAGACCACCCTTGGGGGGAAATTGTAAATCAAAAGACCATCAAAAATGTAACTTTAGACGATGTAAAGGCGTTCTATAACAAATATTTTATACCAAATAATGCTTATTTGGTGGTGATTGGAGATGTTAATTTTGATGATATTAAGAAAAAAGTGACAGCAGAATTTGGCGAGTGGAAAAAAGCTCCAAAAAGAAATTATGTATTCCCTGAAGTGAAAAACGTAACAGCTACGGAAATTGATTTTGTTGATATGCCAAACGCTGTTCAATCTGAAATCGCAATTGTATCTACTCACGATTTGAAAATGTCTGATGCAGATTATCACAAAGTTTTAATGACAAACAGCATTTTAGGAGGAGATTTTAATTCTTATTTGAATATGAATTTACGTGAGGCTCACGGTTGGACATACGGAGCGAGAAGTAGCACTTCTGCAGACCGCTACAAAGGACGATTTACGGCAAGTACTTCTGTTCGAAATGCAGTAACGGATAGTGCAGTTGTAGAGGCAATGAAAGAAATCAAACGTATCAAAGAAGAATTAGTAGATAGTAAGAAATTAACCATTTCAAAAGCAAAATACGTAGGAGGTTTTGTAATGGCATTAGAAAGTCCTGTAACAATTGCACAATACGCTTTAAGTAAGGAGGTTAATAATTTACCAGATGATTTTTACGAAACCTATTTAGAAAAAATAGAAAAAGTAACACCTGAAGATGTCAAAGAGGTTGCTAATAAATATTACAAAGAAGATCATATGCGTATTATTATCGTAGGAAAGGCTGTAGATGTACTTCCTGCGTTGGAGAAATTACCATACAAAATCAATTATTTTGATAAAGAAGGAAACCCTACTACAAAGCCAGAGTTGAACAAGGAAGTTTCTAAAGATGTTACGGCTAAGTCAGTATTAGAAAAGTATATCCAAGCCGTTGGTGGAGAGAATGCTTTGAAAAAAGTACAGTCTGTAAAATCTGTTTATGAAGGTCAAATACAAGGGCAAAATTTAGAAATGACTGTTTGGAGAAAAGCTCCTAATAAGTTTGCGATGGTTATGGAAATGCCAGCAATGGGAATGAAATTAACAGAGATGAAATTTGATGGAAAAAAAGGAGTAATAACTGCTCAAGGAGTTTCAAAACCAATGCCAGAAGAGATGTCAAAATCAATGAAAGAGCAAATAAGTCTTTTCCAAGAAGTATCTCTATTAGCGAAGTTGGATAAAGTAAGTTTAGATGCTATTGAGAAGATAGAAGGGAAAGATGCTTACAAAGTAATTGTAGAAGAGACATCTGGAAAAGTTACTTACTACTATGATGTGGTTTCAGGATTGCTTTTAGCAAAAAAAGAACAAGCGAAAAATGGTAATGTAACCAATACATCTTTCTTAAGCGATTACAAAGAAGTAAAAGGAGTTAAATTCCCTCATACTACGAAAGTAAAAACAGGACCAATGGTTATCGAATTCAAAGCAAAAAGCATTTTAGTAAACGAAGGTGTTACGGATGCTGATTTTGAATAGATAAAATCATCCTGTAGAAGAGGTTATTTGTCAAATTTTGAATTTAAGGTTGCTTTATAAGTGCCGAGTAAATAATTCAGAGTTTGGTAGATAACCTCTTTTTTTTACCTTTTTATCAATGGAAAAAGTAAGGATTACTCTGAGTGTTTTTACTACACTTACACAAGAATTTAAAATAATCGTGTATATTTGTAATCAAATGCAATCTAAAATTAAACAACAATGAATAAATACGATGTAACCGTTATCGGTTCAGGTCCGGGAGGATATGTAGCAGCGATTCGCTGTGCTCAATTAGGATTAAAAACTGCGATTATAGAAAAATATAATACTTTAGGTGGAACTTGCTTAAATGTAGGGTGTATTCCTTCAAAAGCCTTATTGGATTCTTCTCATCATTACTACGATGCTGTAAAGCATTTTAAAACACACGGAATCAATACTTCAAAAATAGCTGTTGATTTTAAACAAATGATTCAACGAAAAGATGAGGTAGTTTCACAAACTTGTAGTGGTATTGATTTTTTGATGAGCAAAAATAAAATTGATGTTTACCACGGTGTGGGAAGTTTTAAAGATGCGACACATATTACCATCAAAGGCGAAAAAGAGGAGGAAATAGAATCTGCCAAAACGATTATCGCCACAGGTTCAAAACCATCGACTTTACCTTTTATAAAATTAGATAAAAAACGAGTAATTACTTCTACGGAGGCGTTGAGTTTAAAGGAAATTCCAAAGCATTTAATCGTTATTGGAGGAGGTGTTATTGGGTTAGAATTAGGTTCTGTATATAGTCGTTTGGGGGCAGAGGTTTCTGTGATTGAATATATGCCAAAAATTATTCCAGGAATGGACGGAATGTTGTCTAAAGAACTACAAAAGTCCCTTAAGAAACAAGGAATTAAATTTTACACGAGTCATAAGGTAACTTCTGTTGAAAATAAAGGAAAAGAAGTAGTAGTTACTGCCGAAGATAAAAAAGGAAAAGAAGTTTCGTTTACAGGAGATTATACGCTTATTTCTGTAGGAAGACGACCTTATACAGAAGGTTTAGGTTTGGAAAATGTAGGTGTCGATGTCAATGAAAGAGGACAAGTGAAAGTAAATGAACATTTACAAACTACGATTGAGAATATTTATGCGATTGGAGATGTGGTAAAAGGAGCAATGTTGGCTCATAAGGCAGAAGAAGAGGGAGTTATGGTTGCTGAATATTTGGCAGGGCAAAAGCCACATATCAATTATGATTTGATACCAGGCGTGGTTTATACTTGGCCAGAAGTGGCTGCGGTAGGAAAAACAGAGGAGCAGTTAAAAGAAGAAGGTGTTGCTTATAAAGTTGGAGGTTTCCCAATGAGAGCTTTAGGACGAGCAAGGGCGAGTATGGATATCGAAGGGCAAATAAAGGTATTAGCAGATGCTACGACTGATGAAATTTTAGGTATTCATATGATAGGGGCTCGTGCCGCTGATATGATTGCTGAGGCTGTTGTCGCTATGGAATTTAGAGCATCAAGTGAGGATATTTCTCGTATTTCTCACGCACACCCTACTTTTACAGAAGCTATTAAAGAGGCTTGTTTAGCAGTAGATGGTAGGGCTATTCATAGTTAAAAAAGGTTAATTTGTGGAGTTGTTGATTTGTTGAGTTTAGCGACAACTCCACAAATCAACGACTCAACAACTCCACATATTTCATTAATGCGAAAAACAACCATATATACCATATCCGATACTTCCCAATTCAAAAGGAAATTACTTCAATGGGCAAATCGATTTGAGGAGATTTGTTGGTTGGATAGCAATGACTATCAGCAAGAATACAGTTCTTATGACGCTGTTTTGGCAGTTGATGTAGTGAGTTCTTTAAGAGTTGACTATAAAAATGCTTTTCAACAATTAGAACAGTTTAGAAAGCAAGCAAAAGATTATTTATTTGGTTATTTAACTTATGATTTAAAGAATGATGTAGAAGATCTAACTTCTAAAAATAAGGATTCTTTACACTTTTCAGATTTGTTTTTCTTTCAGCCTAAAAAGATTTTTTTTCTGAAAGGAAATACGTTGGAAGTAAAATATCATACTTCTGTTTTTGAGGAAATAGAAGAAGATATGACGTTGATAAGCAACGTTAAAGAAGTTGTTCAACAACCTCAATCAAAAATTAATATTCAATCTCGTATTTCAAAATCAGATTATCAACAAAAGTTTGAAACTATTATAGAACATATCCATAGGGGAGATATTTATGAGGTTAATTTTTGTCAAGAGTTTTACGCAGAAAATGCACATATTCATCCGTTGGAAGTATATCAAAATTTGAATGCGATTTCTTCGACACCTTTTGCTTGTTTCTTAAAGCAAAATAATAAATATGCTTTGTGTGCCTCACCAGAAAGATATTTGTATAAGAACGGATATAAAGTTGTTTCTCAACCGATAAAAGGGACTTCTAAGCGCTCTAAAAACGAAGAAGAAGATGCGATTTTAAAAGAGAAATTAGTCAATAATATCAAAGAAAGAGCCGAAAATACGATGATTGTAGATTTGGTTCGCAATGATTTGTCTAAAATTGCTCAAAAAGGAACGGTAGAGGTGGAGGAATTATGTGAGCCTTATACTTTTCAGCAAGTACATCAGTTGATTTCTACGATTTCCTGTGGTGTGGATACTACTGTTTCGCCTATTGAAATTATTAAAGCCACTTTTCCAATGGGAAGTATGACAGGAGCACCGAAAATCTCAGCAATGGAAATCATCGAAAGGGTAGAGGAGACCTGTAGAGGACTTTATTCTGGGGCAATTGGTTATTTCTCCCCTGATGGTTGTTTTGATTTTAATGTGGTTATACGAAGTATTTTATATAACAACTCTTCAAAATATGTGTCCTACTCTGTTGGAGGAGCGATTACGGCAAAATCATCGTGGGAGCAAGAATATGAGGAATGTATGACAAAGGCTAATGCGATGAAAAGAGTTTTGGGAGGAGTGTAGGGTAAGAGTTGTTTACTAATTTGAAATAATAAAATGAACTTGTTATGAGGAAATTGTCAGTATTTATTATTTTAGTTATTATAGTAGGTTGTAAGGAAAAGCGACCTCAGCCAAATTTTTTTAAAGATCTTTATACTGGGAAAATTTTTTCAAGTCAATCTGAGGTGCGGAATTACTTAAAAAACAATGTTTTGCCTAAAGATAAAGATTCTCTCCAAAAGGTTTATTTTAGTATAGAATATCACGATGTTATACAAAGGCAAGATTCTATTATTTTAAATTTTAAATACATTTTGAGATACGATGGTAAATACTTAATTAGACCACACAAGTATTCTAAAATAGGAATGAAAATCGAGCCTCAAACTCTTACTTCTATATATGGTAAAAAAGTGGTTATAGGAGGTAAACAAGAAAAACCAATGTTTGTAAACCTTTGGTTTATTGGTTGTGGAGGGTGTGAATCTGAAATACCTGATTTAAATCAACTTAAGGAAAAATATGCCGATAAAGTTAATTTTGTGGCTTTGGCTTCGAGTCCGAAAAGAAAGGTTTTGAGATTTTTGAAGAGGAAAAAATTTAATTTTACACATATCACAGATGCTGACGATTTTATATATAAGATAGGTTCACACCCTTATCCTGAAAGTATTTTTATAGATAGAAATGGTCGTATTACCCATATTGAGAGTTTAATTAATGATGAACCTACACAAAAATATTTTGAATCAATTTTAGATAAGTTGATTAAAAAAGATAGTATTAGAGTTCAAAATCAGGACACTATTCTCAAGAATGAACAATAGTAGAACAAACAACCACAATTCCTCGACCTTGTAAATCTTTTGTGAAAAATAAATATGTTGCCCCACCGTCTTTTATTTTCCATTTTTTTCGGATAATGGCTACGCTTTCTGGGAAATTTCGAGTGGTAATATTTGCTTTTTGAATTCCTAATCGTTTCATTTCCTTTTTTTGATAAGGAATTATTTTATCTACAACAAAAGTCCTACCCGGAAAATCCACTAATGTTTCAGAAGTGTATAAATGGGAGTGTTCGGCTATTTTTTGGACTTCGAAATAAGAAGTTATGTCAGTCATTACTCCTGCTTTTAAAATAGCAACATTAGGCTCATAAAGGTAGTTTTTAATTTCTCCGTAAACGGCTTTTGTATCGCTTTTATAAGGAAAACAGAATTCCTGTTTTGAACCATTTTTTAAGAGATTAACAGCCGTAATATTTATGGTCTCATTATAGTTTTTCTTTAGAATAAAAAGCAATTCTTTTACTTCATTATCCACCGCAACTACTCGAATTTCTTTTACAAATTTCAATTCTTTTATCGCCTGTGAAATATCCAGCATAGGGGATACTTTTAGTAATATTTGTTCCGTTTTAGAAAATAATACCTCTAAATTTTTCGGAATATTAGGCAAGCAGTCTTCCAATAAGAATACTTTTCCTTTGGCATCGTTTCTACGAGAGGGATCGGTATAAATCCAATCGTATGTTTGTTCTGTTTTTTCTAAATAAGAAATTCCGTTTTTTGAAATAGTCTCAATATTTGTTACTCCTAATTGAGTATAGTTGTGTTTTACTATGTCAGAGAGTGAATCGTTAATTTCACAGTGTGTGACGTTGTCTATTTGTTTAGAAAAATAATAAGCGTCAACGCCAAAACCTCCTGTAATATCAATTAATGAAGAGCCTTTTACTAAATTGGCTTTGTAGGTAGCGGTTAGTTCAGAGGAGGTTTGGGCGATATTTAGTTTGTTAGGATAATAAATGCCCTCTTCCTTGAAAAATGTAGGTAATTTTTTCTCACATTTTTTCTTAGCTTCTATTTGCTCTACGAGTTCTTGAATAGCAACTTCTTCGAAAGGGCTACCTTTGAACACCAATTCGGCGATGTCCTTTCTTAAGTTTTCGTTAATAAAGGTTTGTATGTTGTCTTGTAAGATTGCGAGGTTCATCATTAAGAATTATGCGAAACTTTACTGACCTCTAACTCGGTTTTGTCCTTGTTCAAATAAAAACTTTGAATTTTCTTGTCCATTTTTACCTTTACGACATTCTTCTGTCTTGGAAACTGCTTGACAAGCAACGAGTTTTTGATTTTCAATTGCTTTTCGATAAGAACATCAGTAATCTCTACATAGAAAAAGACTTTTCGACCGTCAAATTCCTTTCCAAGATAATTATAATTGTATTTTTTTCCGTCAATCTCAAATTGCAAATGCTTACTCAAATAGGCATTACAATTTTTATCTGTTTCTTTGGAGGAACTATCTATATCAAAATTAGGATTTATTTCTTCCAAAACAGCCTTTTCAAAATCATCCGTAAAAAGACTGGTTACTACTTGAACGGCTTTTTTGTCTTCTTTGTAAACCACTTCGCACAAACTTACATAATGTTTATGCATCTGAAAAGCACTTAATACAATAATACTTAAAACGGAAAATACGATTTTTTTTGACATTGTTCTTTGTTTTATTTTTTATGTAAAATTATACAACTTCTGATGCAAATGTACATTATAATTTTCAAATTTTACAAGTTAGATGAAAACAAAATAATGTTTGGTTTCCATATTATATTATCAAAAAAAGGTTGGCTTTTAAAAGCCAACCTTGCAACAGTTATTTCTCACAATACGTTGTAAGTGAATTTAATATATTCAAATAAAAAACTATTTTTTATTCATTACTACATTAGCCGGAACTAATTTAGTTAAATCAGGCATCGTTTTTCCTTCTTCGATTTCAGTCGTTGGAGTTAGAAATTTACAGGTCATTTTGTTGTCTGAAATGACTCCTTTAAAATCTTTTATAAGATAAAATTCGCCGTGTGGACTCTTAACCTTGTGGTCAGATATTTTTACATTATTTCCATCTAATTTGTAGGAAAGATTCTCAAAAGAATAGGAGTGAGGTGCATTAGGAATTTTATAAACCACATTAAGTGATGTATTATCCTTAAATGAGAATAACCACATTCCTCTATTGTCTGCCCAGTCGGTACCAACTAATTTGTTTGATACCTCTTCATCTTTTTCACACGAAATAAAAAAAAGTGATGAAAAAAGAATAACTACCCAAAGTGTTTGTTTTAGTGTTTTCATAAGTGTTATTTTTATAATTAAATTTATGTTTTATTCTCCGCCTAAAATGAAATAATTTTAAGCGGAGAAACTTTTTACTCTTCTATAATATTAAAGAAATAATCGTTATAACCAGCGTCTTCATAAGCTTGTTTTGCTCCTTGAGGAACATACAACGTCTCTATTTTACCCATCGTTTCATTTCTTTTGAATACATCAACTCCTAGTATCTCAGGAGTTTCACTTTTGATATGTACTTTTTCAAGATTTGCACAATCTGCAAAAGCATAGTCTCCAATTTTTGTAAGAGATTTAGGTAAAAATATTTCTGGCATAAATGAATATTGAAATGCTGAAAATTCTATTTCTTCTAATCCTTCAGGGAATTGCAATGGTTTCTCTATAGAGCAATAGTAGAAACTTAGAGATTCTATTTTCTTTAGGGTTGTAGGGAAAATAATTTCTTTTAAACTATTTCCATATTCGACATTACTATCTTTTGATGCTCCTGGTAGAAATTGAGCGAATGCTTTATTTCCAATAGTTTCTAACCCTTCAGGGAATACAATTTTATCTGTTTCTAAAAATAATTTTGTAGTTCCTCCCATTTCTTTTCTCTTTGAAGGAACAAAAAGATGATTTATTGTAATTTCTGTATTCGGATTAAATACGATACTTTTTAAGTTTCCTGAAACTCTCATATCTTTAACGGTACTTGGTATCACTAATTCCTTTTCAAAAGTATAAAACTTAGTTGCGCCTTCTAAGCTAAAGGATTCCATTACACCTCCTAAATGGAACACTTCTAAGCCTTCGGGTAACTCTAGTTTATCTTTAAATACAACTTTAGTAGTCGGATTGTATTTGTCGTCGAATAAGAAAGAGTTGCAGTATAATTTTTTTAAGTTTTTAGAAAACTTTACAGTTTTGAATTTTCCGTTCATAATTTTGATACTTTCATAAGAATCGGGAAATTCTAAATATTCCAAAACGAAGTCGTCATCTTGATCAAACATTGATTTAATTTTTCCAAAGCTAAAAGGAGTTTCTATTCCTTGAGGAACAACTAAACTTTTGATACGTATCTTACTCCAAAATGGATATGGAACTGAATTATCATCAACTGAAAATTCTTTTTCTTCATCGTAAGAATGATAATATCTTGATGTTAATTTTCGTCCTCCTTTTACGACTTTTGTGTCTCCTAAATCAAGAGCCTCTATTTTGCCGTAATTTTCAATAAAGAACATTAAATCTGTTCCATTAATAGGGCCGTGTACTACAATTTTTTTGAATACTTGCAATTCACGAGCAATCATAGGCAACAATCCTGGAACTTCTTGTGTCAAATCTAAAATTCCGTTTTCGTAAGTATAAGTTGGCTTTTTAAAATTGTCAACTACTACTAAACAAGACGATTCGGAGTAAAATCCTGAAAGAGGGTTTCCTAATCTTACTGTTATCTTTGTTTCTCCTTGTTGAATTCCTTTGAGATTTCCTTCTTGGTCAACTGTAGCAATATCTGGATTTTCGGATATCCACGTAATTTCTCCCTTTGGTTGAAAACCTTCAGGCTTGAACTCATACTCCATTTTTTTAACCTCCAAAGGATTAACAGTTACGGATTTATCTTTTAAGAAAATACCTGAATTTACAATCGTAAATTTACGACTGGCACTCACTTTTTTTCCTCCTGATTGCAAGGATGTAACATATACTGTAACTTCTCCTCCTCGCATAGGTTTTAGGAGCCCTCCGTAGTGAATTGAGGCAATGGTTGCATCAGAAACACTCCAACTCAAACGTGCATCTGTTTTGGGAGTTACTATTACATCTAATTGATAATCTTTTCCTGAAAATAAGGTGTCATTTTCAATAGACACGATTTCTATACTATCAACCATAACGACATCTTTAGTACATCCTCCTAAAAAGAATGCGCATAGGATAAGGTTGATAATAAGAATGATTTTTATTTTATTCATCACATTTATGTTTTTATTTACTTTGATTAAATTTCAATACAATATCCGAAAGTCCTTCACCTTCAGGTCCTTTTATCGTATAAGTAGAACTTCTGTCTTTTCCTGTGCTGTTTTCTTTACAAGTAAAAGTCATACTTTTTACATAGCCTGTTTTTCTATCAGTTCTAACTTCATAACTTATCCAACCTGACCGAGCTGTTTTACTGATGTTTAATTGCTCTTTTGTTAGATTTGTCTTGAGAGCAATAGACTTGTTACCTTCCGTATTAGCTAATGTAAACTCGTTGTCCGTAGGTCTTGTTTTCTTCATTTCGTAAGTGCCTGTAAATCCCGCCTGTTTAAGTGTAATTTCTAATGGCTGTGCTTCAGGTAAATCTGGACGAATTGGGTCGATAGGATAAATTTTAAACGTCCCTGTACGTTCCTCTCTCGAAGTGTTTGGTGGCACTTGCATAGAGGTTGTTATTTCAGAAATATCAGGATAGGTGTCTATTGTTCTTAATCTTCCTTTCATATTTACCCATTGAGGATAAGTAGTTTTACTTATACCACTATTTGTTTTTATTGATTTAAGTTTCAATTTACCTCCTTTTTGCGGTATGGAAATTTCATCTTTTTTACTGTCATCTTCGAAGTAGATATAGGTGTCAAATTTATCTTCTTCTGGCTCAAATCTTTGTTCCTGTTGAACTCTAATAAATAACTTTTGATCATTAACCGTATTACTGATGACAATGTATCTTATGTAAGGATCTATACCATTATACCAAAAAGAATCCATAAAGTAATCCGTCTTTGTGGAAGTCATACCCTTTAAAATAACATCATCTCCATCTTCCTCCAATTCGTAGTAATCTATTTCTTGGTTTTCTTCATAATCATCTAAATAATTTTGTTGGAAAATAGGATCAATTATTCTGTCGTAAAACTCTTCCTTCGTAACATCATCACCGTAAGTCTCTTTTACAACGCTAATCATTGTAAATTCAATATCATCAGGAGTAAGTTCTGTCTTTAATCGCAGAGCAAGTTCCATTGGTCTTAAAGGAATGGTAATAATTTTATCTTCTGGATTAGCTAATTTTACCAATTCTTTATATTGAGAGCAATTAATACTCGCCTGTAAAGCTTCTGTAAATTTTTTGTCACGAAGAGTAATCAATACTGTACGTTGGTCAAGATTATCAGGCAATTTATTTACAGTTAATTTTACGCCTTCTACCATATTTTTATCAGTCGTGATAAATTCAGTCTTTGTTATCCAATCTACTTTATTACCTTCGTCATTTTCAGCAATGATTTCTAAATCTTCACGAGGTATATTTGTCGCAAAAATATGATTGAAACTGATATCCCCTCCATCTTGAGGAATAACCATATTATACGCTCGGTTTTCTTCGTGAAATTCACTTTCTTCTTTATTCAGCTTTGGAAAATGCGTATATAAATACTTAACCTGAGCTGTTTGTTTATCGCTATCTTGGCTTATAGTGATAATGTTATTTGCCAACATTGTCCCTTTTTCTACACCAAGTAAACTAATACTTCCTGTACGTTTTGTGATATTACTATTGGCTTCTACATATATTTTTAACTGATTTTTTTTCAAGTCAAAACTAACCCATTCTAATGGATTGTTTACTGTTATTTTACTTATTGACATATTTGTCTTATAGTTAAGGGCAATCGTGTCTCCAGTAGCTTTGACCTGCCATATTTTGTCTTTCGTATTGCCTACTATTTCCAGAGTTTGTATCGATTCTTCCTTTTCGCAAGAACTGATGCTCACTATCATAACAACAAACAAAATGATTCTATAAATAAATGTTAACTGTTTCATAATTGTCTATTATTTAAAATTATTAGATGTTTTGTTAAGGTAAACATACGCAGAACATACACCTATCTCCGTAAATTTCACTAACATTCTTTCTTTTTCTATTTTTACAATTTCCATTGTGATACCAGCATTGTGTCGTGCGTAACGAGACGGTGTAAATGGTCCGTCATCACTTATTTCGAAGACACTGCTATAAGCGTGAACATCTCCCAAAAATGGAAATAAAGGGAAGTCCATTAAGACTCTGTTCTTATCAATTGTCCACGTTCCATTATAGGTGTTTGCTCCAAAGAAATAATAAGGCAATCCATTAAGTAATACACTACCGTTTGACTCGAAACTCAATTTATATTTTGATAATAATGGATAGATATTTGTTGTAATATTATCAATGTACACCACTCTTTTCCAGTCATCCATATCTGCTTGATAAGTGCCTGTTATATCACCATAGGATAATAATTCTTCTGACACTTGGTTACGTTCTGTCCAAGAAGGGTCGGCTACATCCGTTTCTTTGTTCCAATATTGTTCTTGAGGTCCATTTCCTGAGAATAATATCGAAAAACTGTATTTAGGATTCAAAAAGTAGGCTTCCATTATCAAAGTATTATTGAGTAATGATAGTTCCTTAATCTTAATTTTAAATTCTAAAATACCTGCTGGAGAATCTATTTTTGCAAATAGTTCTTCTTGGTTGTTTTCATTTAATTTCCATTTCCCATTATAATAGAATACAGAATTTTTGATAACTCCGAAAAAGTTAGGTGTTTCTTCTTCGGGCACTACTACATATGAAACTGAAATATCTCCTACTTTTGAAAAAGTAATAGAATTAAACAATTTATCTGTAATTACTGCTAATTGTTTTAGATCTTTTGGTAGCAGTTTTCCTGTTCCTCCTGCAGGAGTTTTATCCAATTCTAGTTTTGGATTGATGATTTTCATACTATATCTATCAGCTTTCCAAGTAATCCCTAGAATTTTCTCTATCGTGAGTGATTTAGGGAAAATAATTTCATTTTCTCCTTCATCCACATTGTTAGTACACGATGTTAAAAGTATTAATCCACATAGCATTAATGCTGAATAACATCTTATTTTTTTTACTATTGATATATTCATTTTCACTAATTATTTAATAGTTATTTTTTTCAAATCAAGTACATATCCTCCTTCTATTACATTAAATACTGGAGTAGCTTTATTTGTTTCAAAATCATATTCATAATATCCGTTGTATGGTTGGTCGTCTCCTGTTCTTACATAGCGGATATAATATTTATCATCTACTTTAGACACCAAATTTGCACCTAAAATAAAGCCTGTACACGACTTTAATCCTTCTATTTTTTTAGCCGTTTTGGTCTCAATATCAATTACATAATAATCCCAAACGTTTTCTAAGTCCATATCTTTAGTAGTAGAAGATAAGTCAGCGGAATTAATCATTGTAATAATTTTATTTTTATCAATAAAAATACCGTTGAAACGAGAAGGTTCAGATGTTGGAGCCACCTCTTTGATGTCGAGTTCCCAAGTATCATCAACTGTAATCGCATCACTTTTGATTCTGCTAATTTTTGAATTACGATAAAAACCAACATTGTCACTTCCTCTACTTACAATGTAGAGGTCGCCATTCTGTGCATTAGCACTTTGTGACGTTTCTGAGTAACTTCCTATAAGTTTTGCCTCTTTAATAGCTGAAACAGCCTCCCAAGTGCCTGTTCCTTCAAAATCTATTGCAAGGATATAAGCGTCAGGGTATGTGTCTCCAAAATAAATATCGACTAATAGCTTTCCATTATGCCACTTGCAGAAATTCATACCTACATACGCCTTGTCAAGTTCAATTCCTGCAATTTCAGGAGAAAGTTCTTCTACTTTTTGATAGATAATATCAAGAGCCTCATCATCACTGTATTTACTCAATTTCTTTTTTAGTGTAACTTTTGATGACAATTTACTCATTGTATTGGGGTCGAAATTCATTATTGTAGGAATCTTATCCTCGTCCATACAGATAAAACCACGACCATTACTGATAGTGAAATTTTTACCTTTCACACTTATTTCAGGAGTATCAAGGTCTTTATAAATAATTTCTCTAACTAATCCACCTTGTTCTTCAAATTCTAATTTGGTAGGTGTATTATAAAACCAATTTGCAGACAATTGACCAATAGGCATCGCCGCGGAGTTCGAAACACGATACAAGTTATTCCCAGATTGCATTAAAGAACCTCCATTACTTCCAATATGTCCCTTAAGTGTGTTATAAGGTACAATATTAGATATGTTATCTCCTGTAGGCATTTTTGGGAAATAAGTAATGTAACTGTTCATCATTACTTTTCCTTTCATATGTCCTGCAGGTATCGTAAGTTTTTCATAGGTCATAACGACATATCGGTCATCACCTAAATTCTGTTGTTTTTGCTCTGTTTGTGGAGTCTTGTTAAAGTCATCTGAATCTTTATCACAGGCAACTAATATGACAACAGCTAATAATAAATATATTACTTTCTTCATTTTTTACAGTCTTAAATTTATTAGTTTCTTCTTTTAATTACTATTCCTTCAGGAATATTTTTTACTTCACAGTTTTTACTAACTCGTATGGTATTATCTTCAAAGTTGTCAATGGTAAGATGCCCAAAATCCAAATATTCTATATTAATTCTAGAATTATCACTTTTTCCTATTTTAAAATAAATCAGCCCTTTAAAATCTTTCCACTGTTCACCACTAAAATCAAGTCTTGAAGTAGAAAAACAAATTGTTTCGGTCTTGTTGTAAGGGACGTATTTCGAAGGAGGAATTGTATTTATGTATCCTGTAACAGATTTTAGATTTTTTCTTAAATATTCCCAATCAAGTTCTATGTCTTTATTGACATCTTTTGCAAAGAAGGCATCATCAAAGTCTGTAAAAACAACATTAATGTTTCCTTTTGCTTGTTCAGGTATTACTACCTCGTTTAATTCTTTTACTCCAAGGTGTAACTTAAGTTTTTCATTGCTGTTATCAGGTAAAATAATACGCTTAATATATCCTGCAATAATTATTTTTTCTAAGTTTGGATTGTTTTGAGTGTTTAACTGAGAAAGGTCTAATGTATTTGCATAAATAAAACCACTTCCTTCTGTTCCGTCTATACGAATTTCCTTCAGGTTAGGACACTTTGGCAACTGAACAACTATTTCATCTCTCCAATCACTTTTAGTAATTCCAGTTAATTTTTCACGCATAAAGAGACTTACTTTTCCGAGTTTGTCCAACGAGATATTTTTGAACTTATCAAATGCAAAAGAATTCATTGACTTAAAATCAGTAAAGTTAAAATCTAAGGACTCTAAATTCGGTGCATATTTTAGACTTTCAGTAAAGTCATCGTCAAAAGTAGGAGGGAAGTAGGTGATACCCTCTGCGTCTGTCTCAGGCTCTCCTCCAAAAGTAACCTCAAATCTAGTTAAATGAGGATTTTCTTCTTTAAGGATTTTATTATCAGCTAATTTAGTAGGGCGTAAAGCTAAAAGTGTCATATTTTTTGCTCCAATTTCTGATAAACTTTTGATTCGACAGTTCTGTAAGTCTAAAGCAATTTTAGACTTATCACTAATTTTCAAATGCATATTCGAAGTTTTCTGTATAACTACATATAAATCATTGTCAATGTCAGAGAAATCAAAAGTAACATTATCTTTTCCTTCGTATAAGCTAAATTCCTCTGCCTTTTTCAATCCTCCAAAATCAACATATTCAGCATTAGCCGTGTTTAATTCAACTCGTGACACATCTGGAAATGCTTGAAAGTTAAAGAAAGCAATAACATCGTTTTTTACTTTATCTCCATCTAAATCTATTGTTTTACTTTCTCCTTTAAAATCCAAATAACCTTTTTCTCGGTATTGTTGGATGCGTTCCATTCCGTAAACATATTCTTTTTTGCCTAAATCATTAAGCGTAAAAAGCAAATATGTGTCAGCAAAGTTTTCAATTTCATCAATTGATGATTGTATGGAATCCCTTACTTTTTTATCCTTTAATTCCTTAATTTCTTGTTTTGCTAAGTCGAACTCCAAAACATCAATATATTCGATGGCTTTTTTTATCAATACAGAATCTTCTTGATATACCAAATCTTTTACTTCAGGAGTTAAGTAACTTTTCTCCTTAGGTAGCGGAGTAAAATCACGTTCACACGATAGACATAAAATCATCGTGAAAATAACAACTGTAACTGTATAAATCGTTTTTTTCATAATTCTTAAATTTTTATTTCTACTGAAAGACTAACATAACGACGAGGTTGTGTAAACCTAACTATAGACTGACGTCCTGCTTTAAAGAACTGTTTGTGGTGAGTCAGCATAATAGGGCTTATCAATTGTCGAATATCATCCCACATTAAATATTTTTGATTCGTCAAGTTTACTACTGATGCACGAAGTGTAACGTTCTTATTGATATTAAAATATCCAAAAACATCAAGGGTTATATTATTCGTGAAAAAGTGATATGGAAACTCACTTAAAACCTCATCTCCATAGAAACTTTCTATGAATTTTGTCTGGTCAGTGTCTTTTGCTTTGAAAAAGTTAGATCTAAAACTAAATCCAGCTCTTTCGTCCGCTGTATCGTAATCAAAACCTACAATTGCCTTTAAAGGTTGTACAGACATCATCGATGTTCCGTCAGAGAAACTTCCTTCTGAGTAGTTGGCAACTCCCATTAATTTAACCTTACCAATGCTTTCTATTGAAGGGAAAATTTCATCAAGATATACTTCTGAACTAAAATCAACTCCCCATAGTTCGGCATTTTTCTTGTTGGTGTTAATAGAATAAGCAACATCGCGATTTTGTCCGTCTAGGAATACTTTTTGCACTCCAAAAAGTGGCTCAATATAGTCTTTGTAAGTATTGTAATACATACTTATATCATAACTTACGTATTTAGAGTGTTTTGTTCCAATATGTATTTCATTGTTGTACGAAGTTTCACGCTTCAAATCTGGATTTGACAACACAAAAAAGGCTGGAGATAAACTCACATATTGGAAAAATCGTTCCTGTGAAGTAGGAACACGATATCCTGTTGAGAATTTATATCCTAAATTAAGATATTTGTTAAATGAATAACTTACAATCGCCATTGGTGTAAATCCTGTTTCAGTTTTTGACACTCTGTCAAAGTTCATACCTGCTGTTCGCAAGTTGCTTATCAAGTAGTTCAAATAATTGAAATCATTGTCTTCTTTCCAGTCCAAAGTCTCTGATTTGAAATAGTCAAAACGCAAACCAATATCTAATTTAAGTTTTGGTGTGATTGACATTTTATCAGAGATAGATACAGAAAAGTTGTTACGTGTAGCAGGTCTCTGGAACGAATATACATACACATCTTGTGGCAACTCTGCACCAAATGGATAGAATTTTCCTTTATAGCGAACACCATCTTTGTGAGTGTTTACAGGGTTTGTAATATCCACATTTTTGTCTGATGTTTTTTGCATCAAGTATGAGGCGTTGAAAGTGATTAACTGATATCCGTATTTACCTAAATCAAGTAATTTAGACATTCCCTTTATAGCAAATACTTTGTCGTTAAACTCCATTCCCTTTAAAAATCTACGCTTTCCACCAAATAAATAATTTGGCTTATAATTCGTGATGTACGGTTTGTAAATAGACGCTTGTGTATCTGCATCTAAATACGAATTTTGAACATTGAAAAATGCACGAATGTTCTTGATATATTCAGAATCATTTGGCGTAAAAGTATAAGCTAAATCCCATCTATTTGTTAGCATTTGGTCGTGTCCATAGTAGTATGGCTCATCTTTTGAGGTCAAGACATAAGTTGGTTCCATTGACCAAACATCTGTATTTGTTCTCTTATTTTGTGCGTAATAAGAAAGACTCAACTTATGTTCGTTATACGTATATCCTAATTTTCCTAAGAATGAAGATTGCTTATACTTCATTGGGTCAGGACGACTCGCAAAAATACTACGATGTAATTCTCCCTCTCCAAAATTATTGATTTCCTCTCCATTACGGTGAGCAAAAAGGGCAATGGCTTCAAAGTTTTTGTATAATGCCGCTCCTCCTATAGAATAAATATAGCCCCAGTTTTTAGTATCTACGCCATTTTTGGCAATAATACCATAGCTTTTGTTATCCTGTATGATAGTTCTTGGATCTTTTGTTTCAAAGTTTACAGCACCTCCTAATGCACCTGTTCCGTGTTCAAATGACGATGCTCCTTTTTTAATTTCGATTTTTTTTACGAACTCTGATTCAAATTCTGGTCGTGCAGAATTGACTAAACCATACGAACTAAAAACGACATTTTGCTCTGTTTCCGCCTGAGGCATACCATCCACAGAAATGGCTACACGATTTTCTTCAACACCTCTTATGGCGTATCCTTTGTTACCAAATCTTGAGGCAGACTGCGAAATTCCGACACCAGGGACATAACGAATATAATCCTTTGTTTCCTGCATCATTTGTCGGGAAAGCTCTTTAACTGTGATGACTTCTTTCCCTATTTCTTTTTTCTTTTTGTGGACTTCTCCATACAAGCGTACACTACCTAGTTTATTGACATAATCTGATTTTTTCTTAATGGTATCTTTTTTTGCCTTATTTTTTACTTGTGCTGTTACTGTAATAGAAAATAAGCATAAGATAGCAATCAAGAAATTTTGAACTATTTTTAAATATGTATTACTCATTATTAATTTATTTTTTTAGTTGTACAGAATTAACTTCTATAATACACAAGTTTGTATTTAAATTCTGATATGAAACCTATCTTTTGACCATTAATTTCAATTTTATCACCTACTGATAATGTTTTGTCATTAATAGCAAGTTTTTTAAATTGTAATGTGAAAATTTCACTCTTTGTATTCTTTTCTGAAACCTTTGAAAATTTACAAGTTACATCAAATATCAAAGGCTTTTTCAGGTGCTTAGATCTTACCATTGCCTTTCTAAATACAATTTCATCTGTTTTTTTGTCGTATTCATAGATGCATCCAGTAAGGTCTATTGTTGCTTGTTTGTTACCATTTTCTATAAAGAAATACAACGGTAATTGTGCAATTCCATCAATACTCACTTCGTTATTATTACCGAAAATTAAAAAGTTATTACTCTTGTCAATACGGAAAGTTCTAAAACGAAGTATTTCGTTATCCTTAATGCTTTCTGCTCTTTTTAAATTAGTGTAATTCTCATCGTCATTTAACTCTCTTTTAAAACAAGAGGTCAATGATACTACGACAAGCAAAAAACACATAGTTTTTATCACATATTTCATCATTTATCTATTTAGTTATTTTTTAATCAATTTTTACAAATCCAAGAGGTGTCACATTTTTACCTCTGAAATACCATTTTGCGGCATAACCATCTGTAGGGTTGAGTGTTCCATAATGTCTTTTAGGACTGATAATAGATAGGAATACTCTTGAATTACCAAAGCCCCAACTAGCTCCTGGATCACGCAATGGAATAAATTTTGTTTTATCACTGTTTTCGAAGATTTCTTTATCGTAATTTAGGCTAAAAACCATATAATCATCACTGTCAACAAGTTTGAATGCGAGCGTTAAATAATCTGTTCCCAAATAGTATTTTCCTTCTTTTTCAATTTCTTTCCCAGCTCGATAATTGGCATCTAGTGGTTTTTTCCCTTTTTTGATAATAGCTAAGATATGAGGGTCTATTGAATTTCCTTCTTGTCCCATAGCATAATCTCTTTTTAGATAATTCGAAATTAGAATAGAATCACATTCAATAATGTGATCTTTCTTAAATTTGAACTTTATAGCTTCATTAGCTCCTGTATCTACGTATCCTTGGTAGTCACCTTCAAAGTTAAGTTGTGAGCATTGAGTGTTTTCTAGTAGCTCTTCATTTCCTGTAAATGCCGTATATATTTTTATTTTTTTTGCAATTTTCTCAGCGTTTTGCAAAAGATAGTTTTGCATTTTTTTGCTCATTTTTTCGTTTTTCACCTTAGCATTTGACTCTTGTTCAGCCATTTTTTCTGCTAATTGTTTCAAATACATTTCAGGCTGGAGTAAGTCTGAAAGGTTACTTGGAACAATATTTTCCAAGTTTTTTGTTAACTTTCTCTGAAAACGACTAGCTTCAATAGCTTTTACAACGTACTCTCTTGCACTTAGTAAAGCCATATCGTTTTCCATTATTGGTGTCGTGTTTGGTATTTTACGATTTAATTGAGCTAGTAATACTTCTGCTTTTCCAGCATCTTGTAAAGCTGTGTCAAAAATACTGTTCAGCTCTTTAAGCAAGCCTTGTTTGGCTTCGTCTTGCTTGTTTTTGAGTTCCCATCCTTTGTCCTCTCCTCGTTCTTGACAAGAATAACAAAGCAGTATAAACATCATTAAATATACTAATTTATTCATCTTTACTATTTTTAATTAATTTAATTAATAATTTAAACAGTTGCAAATTTATACTTTTTTCTAAATAAACTATAAAAAAATAGACTTATTATAAATAAAAGTATTAAGTTGTTGTGAATAAGGTTTTTGTATATGTGAAAAGCTCGCTGTATAGCGAGCTTTTCCTGTTTTTTTGACTAAATTATGATGAAATAAGAGTTGCTTATAACTAATAAAGGTTATTTCGAACTCAACTTATCCAAAGTATATTGAATCAACTTTTCGACTGCAAGATATGGATTTTTACTAAATGTTAAATTGGCTCTATTGGCAATAATGGCATTCATAGAACAAGCACGGTGTCCTAACAGTTTTGAAAGTCCATAAATCGCCGAAGTCTCCATTTCTAAATTCGTAATTTTTAAATTATTATAGCAGAAGTTGTCGATTTTATGATTCAATTGAGCATCTTGTAAAGGAAGTCGTAATACACGCCCTTGAGGACCATAAAAACCACCTGCGGTTGCTGTAATTCCGACAAAGACCCTATCACTTTCTAATTTCTTTTGTAAAGATTTGTCATTTTCTACAATATAAGGTCTAGGTTTGTTAGGATGCCAATTGGTATGCTCGATAAAAGCATCTTCCATTGATGTTTCTAATATATTTTCACATTGATACGAATGTAGCATTCCGTCAAGACCCAATCCGTAACTTGCTAATACAAAATTATCTACTGGAATATCTGCTTGTAAAGAGCCTGAAGTTCCAATACGAACAATATTCAAAGTCGTGTGTGTGTCTTTGACCTCTCGTTTTTCCAAATCAATATTGACCAAAGCATCCAATTCATTGAGTACAATATCAATATTATCTGCTCCAATTCCTGTAGAAAGAACTGTAAAACGGGCACCATTATAAGTCCCAGTAATAGATTTAAACTCTCGTTTTTGGGTAGAAAATTCTCTGGTATCAAAATGCTTAGCCACTTTTTCAACTCTATTTTGGTCGCCAACCAAAATTACATTTTCTGCTAAATGTTCTGGTCGTAAATTAATATGATAAACACTTCCGTCGTTGTTTAATATTAGTTCTGATGGTGCTATTTTTTGCAT
>PDWI01002972.1_pt1 | contig 24727 bp, 21 predicted proteins | sample 1430891 | NCBI WGS metagenome assembly PDWI01 (sample SAMN01162508, study PRJNA174530) | Oral metagenome, whole genome shotgun sequencing project. | biome: Marine environment; feature: Marine mammal; material: Swab sample of the gingival sulcus; isolation source: swab sample of gingival sulcus...
TGCAGTACCTAATGAAAAAATAACTTGGGGCAAATTAGATATTGATACCCCCAAATTTATTATAGAAAGTGATGCCACAATTGTTGCGCCCTTAATTTTTGCGTATTTATTGGACATTTAGGTTTCAGAAACGATTTCGGAAACAAAATTTGTAGATATTGTAATTTTGTAGCCCAAATTTTGTAAACCAACTGTTAATAATATTTATAAAATAAAAAAGACACCAATGGTTTTTGTAACCTTTGGTGTCTTTTTTTTAAACAACTTTTATTTAATTACGAATTACAAATTACGAATTACGATTTATGAATTACGAATTACGAATTTAAAATTACGATTTATGAAAATTTTTACAATTTTTACTTTTTACCTTTTACCTATTACTTTTTTACCTTTCCTTTTTCTAATTACGGCTTATTGGCACGGAAAAGCATCGTCAATCTTTGGATATTTCTTAGCGTCTCCATGATTATAGTGCCACCATTCCATGCTAATAGGTGTGAAATTGTTTTTTCGCATAATGTTTAGAAGTAAACGCCTATTTTTTAAAATAGTATCGGGAAAATTAGTGTAAGAATGATGCGATTTGCGCGATAAATCGTCAAATGGCGTGCCCATATCAAGTTCATTTCCTCTGTTATCCACAAGAGTTAAATCAACTGCACTTCCTTTATTATGAACCGAACCTCCCACAGGGTCGGCAACATATCCGGGCACAGGAAATGCCTCAAATAATTTTCGCTGCACGTGATAAGGTCGGTAACAGTCGAGCATTTTTAAGCGAAATCCCAGCTGTTTGAACTTTTCTTGCGCCTTTAATAAGTCTTTGACGGTGGCATATAGCAGATAGCACTCATTACAGTCGTATAATTTCGTGTGGGTGAAATTATTTTTGCTTGCATAAGGCAAATCTACTACAAAATCAGCTTTAAAATCTTTAACTCTAACCATTACCCATTCGGGCAAGTCAATCATTATTTTATTTAAAAAATCGTGTGTTCTAATTATATTTAAGCTGTCAATTATTATGTTTTTGTTGTAATTAAACACTTTATAGTCAGAATTTTTAGATATTCGTCCCTCAAAACGCGCATTTAGGTTAATTTTTATTTTATTTCTAAACTTGTTTACCATTTTCCATTTTCCCGACAAGAAATAATGATGCTCGATTTTCCTGTTATTATTTACTTTTATAAAGTCGATGAAAAAATTACTGTCGTTGTAGAAACAAGCTGTTTGGTCGCTCAACGAGTTGGTATTTTTGTCTCTTATTATTAATCGAACACCTTTGTTTACAAAATATAAATCATTAAGATTGCTTGTTTCTTTCACAGGTTGGCGAATTTTCACAGGCGATTGAAAGGATATATCTTTGTCAGCCATTTTCAGAACCACCGTTTTATCAGAATTGGTATAAAAGGAGGTATCTTTTAGCATTGTATAAGTAAATTTTTTATCCCAACCTCTTACTAATATTTCTTCTTCTGTACGCGAAAATATTATCCTCAAAAATTTTACCTCTCTATTTAGTGCAATTTTTTTAGCATCAATATAACTTCCTAAATAACTACCATTTACATACAAGCTATATTTTGTGTGATTATGATTATTAGAAAGCAATTCTAATGTTTCAACTTTCATCTTTTTTTCAAAGGATATGCTTACAGGGCATAATTTTTTATTAAAATCAGCGTATTTTTCATTTACATACAGATAACCGTTTTTACTTTTTATTTTATCAATTTCGTAGTTAGATGATAACGACCGGATACGACAACAAATGGGAACAATCTGCTTAGGGTTGCTTACATTTCCCCGCTCTTTGCACGATGCAGCAAATACATACACAATAATAACTATGTAAATCGTAGAAAATTTCATCTGTTTTTAATTTAATTTGTTTATATTTTGTAATCTAATATAAATTATTGACATTTTATAAGGGTTACATGCTTCCTTGTTTTAGAATACTAAATAACAATTTGTGTCTAAAATTTAGTCACGGGGCATCTGTTTTTAATTTTTATTATTGAATTTAATAATTGGTTAATTTAAACTTTTAAATTCTTAATTTTCAACTTTTAACTTTTAATTTGCAACTTATAACTTCCTAAATTTTTCAAATAAAATAATTCCGGTGGCAACCGAAACATTCAACGATTCAATGGTGCCGGACATTGGTATGCTAATGGCAATGTCAGCCAAATTTAATAAGGAAGCTGAAACTCCGGTGTCTTCTGCTCCCATAATTATTGCTGTCGGAATGTTATAATCGGCTTTATAATATGGAGTTGAATGTTTTTCGCCGGCGGCTAATATTTGCAATCCGTTTTGTTTTAAAATATTCACTGTTTCTGCTAAATTTGGCACTCTGCACACGGGGATTTTGTGCAATGCTCCAGCCGACACTTTTATAGCATCGGCATTTATTGCAGCACTTCCTTTTTGCGGAATTATAATGGCATCAACGCCTGCACATTCTGCTGTACGAGCAATTGCGCCGAAATTTCGCACATCAGAAACCTTGTCGAGAATTAGAACAAAGGGAGATTTGCCAGCTTCGTATATATTTGGCAATAGGTTTTCAATATCGTGATAACTAATTTCGGAAAGCAAAGCCACTACGCCTTGATGATTCTTTGCTTCCCAACGTTTAAATTTCACGGCAGGCAAATATTGAAACGGTATAGAATGTTTTGTCAATAGTTTGTGTAATTCTTTTATTAATTGACTATTAACACCTTTCTGAATTATCAATTTATCAATATCTTTTCCTGCATTTATAGCTTCAATTACGGCTCTGATGCCAAAAATGTAATTTGTTTTTTTCATTCTTTATATTTTTTCGGTATTATCTAAATAGGATATATATTTTGCCGGCTCTCCAGCTTTTTTTTGCCTCAGCCCAAAATTGCATGAAATCGCCGCTTCGTTCCAACACAAAAACATTGTCGGAATAAGGCGAATTTTGTTTGTTAAATACAAATTTCAACATTTTTTCTTCGCGCCTGTCGGAATATATCCAAATTTCCTTATTTATTTCTTTTTTAATCTTGTTGGGAGTTCCAAACATTATGTAAATCATGCCTCGGTCGGTTTTCCAACCTTGTTTGTATGACGAAAAATAAACATTAGAATATAAAACCCTGTTGTAATAAATTCTTATTAACTCTCTGGCTCTATTCATGTTACCGCCACATTTTAACCAAAATCGGTCTAATGCCAATTTTTTATTGCTAACATTTTGTAAATCGCGAAATTCTTTATTTCTACAAATATATTGCAGCGAATTTAGCATCGCTTGACTGCTCCTGACGAAAGGAAAATCTTTGCTTTCGCACATTATATATACGCCGTTTTTGTTGGTTGTGTCGGTTTGAATGCAATAAAATGCCTTTTTGTCGGCTTTAAATTTTAATTTCGACACGCCGGTAACAAAATATAAACTGTCGTATTCAAAAACCGGCTCTAAATACGGCGTGGTAGAGTAGGGCGGAGGCGGTGTTTCAAAATCGTGATACATAAACCGTATAAACAAAGTGTCTATGGGCGTATTATGCTTTATATCTATGGTTTGTCCAATTTTTAAATATGGTCTGAAATAGGTTATATTAGTTTTATCATAGGTAGAAAGGAAATTTTGACTTGAATTTTCATTTTCATAATCAACATATATAAAATCTTTGCTTCCAATATTTTTTAGCATGTCGATAGTGAAAATTTTTAAATAATATTGTTTCATACCCACCTCTTTTACAGGTATATAGGTTATTGCAGAGGTTTGTTTTGCTTGTTTTGAAAGGTCAAAATTAAAATCGGCACTATCAACGGGAGTTTCAAAATTATCGGGCGAATATACGAAATACATAATTTTTACTTTCGCTTTCAATTGTTCATTTTCTCTTAATTGTGCAAACATTATTTCTTGCAAATTCAATCGCACGTGCAACTTGTTTCCGCTTGTTGAATGATAAAAACGAAATTCGGGGTGCAACTTATAAATAAAAGGATTTCTATTATAACTTTGTTTGTTAGATGAAGAATTTACAAGACTCGGAAAGCAAGACGAAAAAGCAAGTAAAATTATTGGTATTATGCTGATTATAAGGTTTTTTCTTTTCACAAAAAAATGTTTTAATAATGAAACTTTGTTAAATTACGAATTGCAAATTACGAACGGCTAAGCCTTTACCAAAGGTAATTACGAATGAGAAATTTGATAATAGATATTTAAAGTTTTCATTCTTAATTCGCATTATTAGGTAACGACAATACAACGCACAAAAGTATAAAATAAATTCCAAAAATCATTTATTTTTGCATTAACTCAATAAACTATGTTCGTTTTTTGCTATTTTTCAGAAACAAAAACTTTAAATAACTGTGTCTAACGCCATTTTTGACAAAAACATAAGTAAGGTTGCAAAAAATGTTGTTTAGAGTGTATTAAAATACAAATTTTCGATAAATTTTCATTTTTATTGCAGAAATTATATACATTTGTGCCTAATTTCAGAAAAATAATTAAGCAAATGAGAGCAATAATAAAATTTTTGGTTCGCAAAGTACCTCGTCCTATATTAATAAAATTCAGTTACTTATTTAGTTCTATAATTACGATATTCTACAAAGGAAACAATGTGGAATGTCCGATATGTGAAAAAAGTTTTAGAAAATTTTTGCCTTACGGACCAAAAGGCATGAATAATCGTTTGTGTCCGAAATGTTTGTCATTAGAGCGGCATCGGTTAATTTGGCTTTATTTGAAGCAAGAAACAAATTTTTTTACCGACAACCTAAAATTGCTACACATAGCTCCTGAACAAACTTTTTTAGATAAGTTTAAGAAAATAAGTAACTTAGATTATGTAACTGCCGACTTAGAATCGCCAATAGCCGATGTGAAAATGGACATCAGAGACATGCCTTTCGATGATAATAGTTTTGATATCTTATTTTGCAATCATGTGTTAGAGCATATCGACGATGAGCAAAAAGCAATATCGGAAATTCGCCGAGTTTTAAAAAAAGGCGGCTGGGCAATTTTGCAAGTTCCATTAGACTACGGACTTGACACCACCTACGAGGACGACACAATTACCGACCCAAAAGAGCGCGAAAAACATTTCGGGCAATACGACCACGTTAGATTATACGGCAAAGATTATGGCGACAGATTGGCAAAATCGGGTTTGCAGGTAGATGCAAATAATTTTGTCGAAAAAATAGACGCCCAATTAGTTGCTCGTTATCGACTTGATAAAAATGAGTTGATTTATATTGCCACAAAATAATTAAAAACTCTATTTTTATAATAATTTGATTATCAGTGTAATAATTGCTAATTGCTCATTCTTCATTGCTAATTGACCAAAGTAATATTTTATCTTATTTTTAGGTTCATAGACTTGCCAATTTCAAGCATGTACTGAAATGCTTCTTGCTTGTCATTACGTATTTTACCGTCTAATATAGCCTCTTTTATTTTAGTTTTAATGTCGCCTACAATTTTAGAAGGAGTAATATCAAAAGTTTCAATAATGGTATTGCCCGAAACAGGAGGTTGAAAATTGCGAACTGCGTCCATTTCTTCCACCTCTTGCATTTTTTGTCTTACAATTTTAAAATTATTAAGAAAACGTTTTACTTTTTCATCTTTTTTTGTTGTAATATCGGCTTCGCACAAAGTCATTAAACTTTCCACATCGTCGCCAGCCTCGTTTAAAAGTCGCCTTATTGCCGAATCGGTAACAATATCGCTCACCAAAGCAATGGGACGAAGATGTAGCAACACCAACTTTTGAACAAACTTCATTTTTTGATTCATTGGCAATTTCATTTTACGAAATATTTCGGGAACCATTTTTGCGCCCACCGCTTCGTGTCCGTGAAAAGTCCAGCCAAACTCCGTAAACCTGCGCGTATTAGGTTTTCCAATATCATGCAAAATTGCCGCCCAACGCAACCACAAATCATCAGTATTTTTACTAATATTATCAAGAACCTGAATTGTATGCAAAAAATTATCCTTATGGCTCATGCCATTAATAGTTTTTACACCTTTTAAATTATCCATTTCGGGGAAAATTAGTTTTAGCAAACCCGTTTTGTCTAACAATTTAAAACCGATAGAAGGTGTGTCCGACATTATTATTTTGTTCAATTCATCATTGATGCGTTCTTTTGATATAATTTCAATTCTGTCGCATTGTTTGCTTAATGCCTGCAAGGTGTTTTTTTCAATTGTAAAATTAAGTTGAGTAGCAAACCTTATGGCACGCATCATTCTTAGGGGGTCGTCAGAGAAAGTAATTTCAGGTTCTAATGGAGTTCTTATAATTTTGTTTTTCAAATCATTAAGCCCATTAAACGGGTCGATAAATTTACCAAAAGTTTCTTCGTTTAAGCTAATAGCCATTGCATTAATAGAGAAGTCTCTGCGATTTTGGTCGTCTTCTAAACTGCCATTTTCCACTATCGGATTGCGCGAATTTCGATTGTAGGATTCTTTGCGAGCACCCACAAATTCAATTTCATACGATTTATATTTAAGCATGGCAGTTCCGAAATTTTTAAATACCGAAACAGGATTATTGCCACCAAGTTTGGCATTTAGTGCTTGTGCAAACTTAATTCCGTTGCCTACCACCACAATATCTATGTCTTTTGACGGTCTATTTAGTAATAAATCTCTAACGAAACCACCTATTACAAAAACTTGTAGCTTCTTTTGTGTGGCAACTTGCGAAATATGATGGAAAATATCTTTATTTATATATTGTTTCATTATGTTTGTAATGTGTTAATTTGTTGGCATTTTTTTGAATGATAAATTCATTATGCAAATTAAGAGTTGAAAATTAAAAATTATCTTATTCTTGTGCAATATTCTGATTATCAATAATATAGTTATTGATTGCTCATTCCTAACTGCTAATTGAACGAAGTGTTGTTATATTACATGACAAATTAACATATATAGAACTGTCAATTTATCACATTTGACACAAAAGTATCATAAAAAGGCGACAAAATTACAAATTTTATACAATATTTTATAAAAAAATGAGTTTTTTTAAAGGTGGTATGTTATTTGGTAACATCCATTTGATTAATAATTAAAAACATAAACCTATAAAATGGCAAAAGTAGAATTTTTAACAGAGGAAACATTTAAAAGTAATGTTTTCGATTTCGAGAAAAACAAAGATTGGAAATTTGAAGGCGAATTACCTTGTATAATTGATTTTTATGCAGATTGGTGTGGACCTTGCAAAATGGTAGCTCCTATTTTAGACGAGTTGCAAGAAGAGTATGCCGGAAAAATTAACATATATAAGGTTGATACTGAAAAAGAAAGAAATTTATCGGCAATGTTTGGCATTCAGAGTATTCCATCTTTATTATTTGTTCCGAAAGACGGACAGCCGCAAATGGCAATGGGTGCTTTACCAAAAGAGAGTTTTAAACAAGCAATAGCTGACGTTTTAAAAGTTGAAGCATAAGTTACAGTAAGTGAAAATTTGTTAAAAGGGCGTAAAAATTTTATACGCCCTTTTACATTAAAAATTAAAAGTTACAATGTTGATAATCATGTTTTTATGAGTATATATTGTAACTTTTTGAAACAACACAATTCAATATATATTTATTAAATTTTTAAACTTGTTAGAAATTTTGTAATATTGTAGCCTTTTAGTATCAAATTAGCTAAAATTAACAATATTATTACGGTCTAACCTAATATATTTAAAATCATGAAAAAATTATCAATTATTATGGGATTAATATTTGCAATGTCGATAGGCGTGCAAGCCCAAAGTACAGAACATCTTAATGTTAAAACATTTAAAGAAAAAGTTTATAATTACGAAAAAAATAAGGAGTGGAAATATGAAGGCGATGTGCCCGCAATTGTTGATTTTTATGCCGATTGGTGTGGACCATGCAGATATGTTGCTCCATTTCTCGAAGAATTAGCAAAAGAATATGGCGATAAAATCAAAATTTACAAAGTAAATACAGCTCACAATAAAGAACTTTCGCGCGTGTTTAAAATACGTGGAATACCTGCTTTCTTATTCATAAGAGCCGACGGAAAAATGAAAAAAAGAGTGGGAGCGATGCCAAAAGCCGAATTTGAGCGCGAAATTAACAAGTATTTGAAAGTAAAAAAATAGCAGATGAAGGATTATCAATTTATGCACCAAGCCTTAATAAAGGAGGTTGCAAAATTTGAAAATGCTATAACTTCGCAAGCAATGAGCCGTTTGGGTTTAAACTACGAAGTTAGTTATGGATTGGCTATCAGTCAGTTGGAAAGTATTGCGGGAATAATAGACAAAGATGACAATTATGCCCAATACCTATGGCAGCAAAAAGAGCGAGAATCAAAATTGATAGCTCTTCGCATTTTTGAAACACAAGAATTTGATATTGATAAGCTAAACGAGTTTGCGGCAGGCATTACAACCGTTGAATTAGCCGAACAGGCTGCCATGAAGTTGTTTGCCAATCAAACCAATGTAATTGCTTTGGCTTTGCAATTAATAAAATTACCAAACTTCGCACAATTGGCTGGTTATCTTACTGTTTCGCGATTTGCTATGCTAAATAAAACTGCCGAGAATAGTATTTTTGAAAATTTGCTCGATGAATTATTGGCAAATAAACCAAGTTCTGATGCTATTTATTTAAGGCGAGCGTTTGCACAGGCGTTGGTTCGAATTGCGTTAATTAATACTGATTTTGCTGATAAAGTTAAAAAATCGGTTGCCGAAATAGCCGCCGAAGATGAAAAATTTGGCAATTATCTGAAACAGGAAGTAATTATAATGATTTATTAAGCAAAACATTGGAGCTAAATAGATTATTTATAGCTAAAAATATCGTATAATGAGAATTAAGAGGTAAAAGTTAAAAATTAAGAGTGATTTTTATACGTTATTTTTTAACTTTTACTTTTGAGCTCTTAATTCATGTTTATAAGTCTTTTTTATATTTGAGGTTTTAAAACTTTGATAAGAGAAAGAGTGCGTTTAAACTTTTCAGAAATTACAAATTTTTAAAAATAAAAAAAATGAGAGGAAGAACATCAAATCCCTTATTGGGAGAAAAAACATTAAATAAAATTTATCAGTCGGCTGCAACAAGTCAATCGTCAATGATGACCATTAACGGAACTGTCAATAAAATGATTATTTCGTTACTTTTGGTGTTTGTTGCCGCATTTTTTTCGTGGAATTTCGCAGTTGCGAATGATAATTCTGCATTAATGTATGTGGGAGCTATCGGTGGTTTTATTCTTGCAATGGTAACTTCCTTTAAAGTAGAATGGGCAGCATATACCACACCATTATATGCTCTTTTTGAGGGCGTATTTTTAGGCAGTGTGTCGGCATATTTCAACGCTATGGTGCCCGGAATTGTTTTTCAGGCAGTTGTGCTTACTTTTGGAGTAGCTTTTGCCATGTTGTTTGCATATCGTGTGGGCTGGATAAGAGCTACAGGTAAATTCAAACGCGGACTTATGGCTGCAATGGGCGGAATATTAATATTTTATCTCGTAAGTATGATAAGCCGCTTTTGGGGCGACGGTATTAATTTAGGCGTTATGGGTTTGTTCGGCATTGGTATTCAGTTGTTTATACTCATAGTTGCTGCATTAAATTTAGTGTTAGATTTTGATATTATTGAAAATTTACAAAAACAAGGTGCCCCCAAAGTAATGGAATGGTATGGCGCATTTAGCCTTATGGTTACGCTTGTTTGGTTGTATTTAGAAATATTGCGCTTTCTTTCGATATTGTCATCACGCGACTAAAAATCAATTAACAATTAGCAATGAATAATGAGCAATTCGCTTGCGCACGCCCAAGTCCCGCAAGGGACGGCACAATAATAGCCCACAATTGCAGTGCAAACGGAATTGTGGGATAAGGATAGCGCACGCTAATTGTTAATTGTAAATAGTTTTCAGATACCTCACAGGTTGCTATAACTTGTGAGGTATTTTATTTTATAGGCGATAAGTTATGGAGAAGCATTACCTTTCTAAATAAATGTATGTTTATTTTTACCTCAAATTTCAATATTAAAACATATTCATTGTAAATTAAAACTGACAAAAAATAAAAAAAAATTATAAAAACAATATTTTTTTTTGTAATCTAATCTTTTATGTGTATCTTTGTAATTTATTATACGAAAAAAGTAAACAAAACATTACTTTAAATTTATGTAAAACCTAAAAACTTACCGTATGAAAGCGAGATATTTTAGTTTATTGATGATTATTTTTGCGTTGTTGTTCACTGTTGCCTGTGCTGATGATGCGGGACAAAAAAAACAAAACAAAGATGGTGTTGCCGTAGTTAATTCTGCCGACGATTTAGATTCGGAGGAATTAATAGATGTAGATTATGAAGTAACTGACCTTGACGATAATAAGTCAGAAAGTAGCGGAATGATGATACTAATAGTTATTGCATTTGTAATATTAGGACCGGGTCTTATATTCTTTTTCTATTATTTTATTCCTATAAAATTATGGTACGAAGCACATTTATCGGGCGTAAAAGCACCTTGGGGACATTTAATAAAAATGAGGTTTCAGTATGTTCCGCAAGATTTGATATTGCGCACCATGATAAAAGCAAAAAATGCTGGCTTAACTCTTGATGCTCAGGAACTTTCAGAACATTATCTTGCCGAAGTTGATATTGAAACAGTGGTAAATACTTTGATACGTGCAGCAAATGCAAATTTACAAATTGAACTAAAAGAACTTGCAGCGCAGTATCTTGCCAAAGTAGATGTAAGCAAAGTAATTCACGCCTTAATAACCGCACGAAATGCCAATTTAGATGTTGATTTAACCACTTTGGCATCGCAATATTTAGCCGAAGTTGATGTAGAAAAAGTTGTAGATGCGCTTATAACAGCACATAATTCGGGTTACGAAGAAATGACAATTAATGAACTTAAAGAACATTATTTGGCTAACGGAAATGTAACGCAAACCGTAGATGCTTTTGTTGCAGCCAGAAAAGCTAATTTACCCAATTTCACATTTAAAGACATAGCAGCGATTGACCTTGCCGGTTTTGACGTTGTTAAGTCGGTAGCAGCAGCCATTACACCACGGGTTGTTGAAACTGAGGGAGTTAGCGGTATAGCCAGAGACGGTGTGCAATTAACTATGAAATTGAAAATTACTTTGAGAGCTTATATTAAAAACATAATAGGTGGAGCAAGCGAAGAAACAGTTTTGGCACGTGTAAATGAGAGTTTAGCAACTGAAATTGGTCAATCACCAAGTCATAATTACATACTTGAAAGCCCTTATGAACTTGCCGACAGTGTTGAGCAAAAGAATTTGGGCAGTGGAACAGCTTTTGAAATTATTTCAATTGACGTTTCCGACGTTCAGGTAGGAAGAGACATTGGTGCAGAACTTACTACTGAACGAGCTAAAGCACATGCAGAAATGGCAAGAGCCGAAATGATAAAAGCAGAAGAAAAAGTACAAGAAGCAATGGCTGTGGCATTTAGAGAGGGTAAGTTAGGAGTTCACGATTATCATTTGATGATGAATACTGAGGCTGATACTCGAATGCGTGATTCGATAGGTAGTTCGGCTATTCACAAAACAAATCCTAATATTGCGCCAAAAGAAACGACAGAAGATACTGAACACGACGAGGAAAAACACTAATTGTTTGCTGTGATGTATAATAAATCAATAGTCCGTTAAGTTTTTATAAATGCTTAGTAATAAGGGTTTTGTTAAATAAAGTGTGGATTAACTAACATGTTGTTTATTGATGTGTTATCTCGTAATTGCTTTTGGTGGGCGTAGCCGTTAGTAATTTAACGTAGTGTTGATAAATTGGTCATGTTACAATATTTATATACTTATTTTTTGAAAAGCCTCCAAAGATGTTTCAAAACTTTGGAGGCTTGAAAGCTTACAAAAATACCTAATTAAAAACAGATGAAAAGATCAAGAAATTTTTTAAAAGATGATGATTTTGACCCGATGGCAACCGTATCTAATTTGTTTGATGTTGCTATGGTATTTGCATTAGCTTTGATGGTTGCCTTAGTGGCTCGATATAAAATGAGCGAGATGTTTTCAAAGGACGATTTTACAATGGTAAAAAATCCCGGAAAACAAAACATGGAAATTGTAACAAAAAAAGGCAAAAAAATAGAAACATATAAGGCTTCAAATCAGAAAACAAAGTCGGGAAGCAAAGGCAAGCGTGTAGGCACCGCTTATCAAATGGAAAACGGCGAAATTATATACATACCTGATTAATGAGCAATTAGCAATGAACAATGAGCAATTAGCAATGAGCAATGAACAATTGGCTTGCGCACGCCCAAGTCCCGTAAGGGACGACACAATAATAGCCCACAATGTAGTGCAACGGAATTGTGGGATTATAGGGACGGCGTAATAAAATCCCACAATATGGCGTAATCGAAATTGTGGGATACAGTGGAGACGGCAATAAAAAAATCCCACGAAGTCAATCGTGGGATTTTTTATTGTAATTTATCATTTTAAGATTACGCAAACCAATTAACAATTAGCAATTTACGTGCGTAAGCCAATTGTTAATTCCTCATTGCTCATTGCTAATTGAATTATGTTTTGCGCACGCCCAAGTCCCGTAAGGGACGGCATAATAATAGCCCACAATGTAGTGCAACGGAATTGTGGGATTATAGGGACGGCGTAATAAAATCCCACAATATGGCATAATCGGAATTGTGGGAAACAGGCAATAAAAAATCCCACGATTTCAATATCGTGGGATTTTTTTATTGTAACTTATCATTTTAAGATTACGCAAACCAATTAACAATTAGCAATTTACATGCGTAAGCCAATTGTTAATTCCTCATTGCTAATTGCTAATTGAATTTCGGTTTAAAACCCATATTATAAAATGCAAATGCGTATTTATCGGCAGCTTGTTCTATTTGCTTAGAAGTTGGTGTTCCTGCTCCATGTCCGGCATTAGTTTCTATGCGAATAAGCACAGGATTATTACCTTTTTGGTGCAATTGTAATTCTGCTGCAAATTTGAATGAATGCGCAGGCACAACTCGGTCGTCATGGTCGGCTGTCATTATTAAAGTTGCAGGATAATTTGCGTCTTTAACATTGTGCAATGGCGAATATCCTTTTAAGTATTCAAACATTTCTTTTGATTGGTCAGAATTTCCATAATCGCTTGTCCAACCTGCACCTGATGTAAATTTGTGAAAACGCAACATATCAAGAACACCTACTTGTGGAAAAGCAACTTGCGCTAAATCAGGACGTTGAGTAATAGTTGCTCCAATCAATAATCCACCGTTTGAACCACCGGAAATGGCAAGATATTTAGTAGATGTATATTTTTCTTTTTTCAAATATTCAGCAGCTGCTATAAAATCGTCAAAAACATTTTGCTTTTGCATTTTAGTACCTGCTTTGTGCCATTTTTCGCCATATTCGCCACCACCTCGCAAGTTTGGTTGTGCATATATTCCGCCTTGCTCAAGCCATGCCAAACGCGATACTCTAAACGATGGACGCAAACTAATGCTAAATCCGCCATAGGCATATAATAAAGTAGGATTGTTACCGTTTTTCTTCAAGCCTTTTTTATACACAATAAACATCGGAATTTTAGTGCCGTCCTTACTTTCGTAAAATACTTGCTCTGTTACATAATCAGCTGGATTAAAGTCGATTGCAGGTTTCCAGTATAATTCTGATGTTCCTTTTTCAATGTTGTATTTGAAAATAGTTCCCGGATATGTGAATGATGTAAATGCGTAATATAAATCGGTATCTTCTTTTTCTGCTCCAAATCCTCCGGCAGTTCCTATTGCAGGCAATTTAACCTTTCTTATTTGCTTTCCGTTGTAATCATATTGATAAACTTCGGTTTTTACATCAACCATATACGATGCAAATAAATAGCCACCGGCTGTTGATATGTGCATAACATTTTTTGATTCAGGAATTACATCTTTCCAATTTTCTTTGGCAAGATTATTAAAATCAACTTCAATTAAGCGATTATTTGGTGCTTTATAGTCGGTTTGAATTAAAAAACGCGAACCTTCATTATCAACAAAAGAAAATTCATTGTCGAAACCTGTTGATATTGGTTTAATTTCATTGTTTGGCGACGAAATATCTTGCACATACAACTCGTTGCCATAAGTGCCATTAGCTGCTGAAATTATCAAATACTTTTGGTCGTCTGTTAAGCCTCCTCCGATGTATCGACGTGCTGTTTTTTTTCCGCCAAATATCAATTTGTCTTCACTTTGGGGAGTTCCCAATTTGTGGAAAAACAATTTGTGATATTGTGTTTTTGCCGACATTTGGCTTTTGCCTTTTGGCTTGTCGTAACTGCTGTAATAAAAACCTTCGTTGCCTTTCCACGAAACGCCGCTAAATTTAATATCGCGCAATGTGTCGCCTACCAACTCTTTATTTTCAGCTTTGATAACAATAATTTTTCCCCAGTCAGAACCTCCTTCCGAAATTTGATAAGCCAAAAGACTACCATCTTTTGTGAAACTAATGCCTGTTAATGAGACAGTTCCGTCTTTTGCAAAAGTATTAGGGTCTATAAACACTTCTGCTTCTTTGGCTGCTAAATCTTTTTTTCTGTACATAACAGCTTGATTTTGCAAACCATCATTTTTATAAAAATAATAGTAATCGCCATGTTTGCGCGGAGCACCTTCTTTGGCATAATTCCACTGCTTTTCAATACGATTTTTAAGCTCATTTCTGTATGGCAACTTGTGTAAATAGTCAAAAGTTACTTCGTTTTGAGCTTTTACCCACTCGGCAGTTTCGGCAGACAAGTCGTCTTCCAACCATCTGTAAGGGTCGGGAACTTTAACACCGAAATAAACATCTACCGTATCTACTGTTTTTGTTTTAGGATACTTCACTGACATATCAGTTTTTGGTTTGTCATTGCAAGCAAATAGGCTCGCAATAAAAATTAGAATAAAAATTTTTCTCATGATTTATACATATATTGGTTAAAGGCTGCAAATATATATTATAATTTTAAATTTTCACTAATACTCCGTTACATTTTTGTAATCGGCTGATAATTAATATTTTGAAAAACAGACTTTTTTTTGTGCAATATTTTGATTATCAGTAATATAAATGTTAATTGCTCATTCTTAATTGTTAATTGAACAAAGTGTTGATTAGAAAAATTAATATAAAAAAGTTATCTTTGCACTTTAAAAATACAATTAATCTACATTTTAAGTTAAGAATCAAAATATCAAATTATTATGAAACTATTAAAATCTATTTTGTTATTAATTATAACTTTCCAATTTTCAGGAATTTATGCGCAAAAAATTCTCTACTCTCATAGTAAAGACGAAGTTGTGGCAAGTGAAGATAACGCCTATAAAAACACGGAAAACGGCAAACAAAAGTCGAAATTTGACTATTCGGTAAACATGGGAACAAGTTTTGGCATAAGCAATTTTGGTAATGCAATGAATTTGTTTGTCGAGCCGGAATTGCGATACAGGTTAAGCCCAAAACTAAGTATTTCAACCGGTTTTTTTATTATAAATAGCAATGTAAATGGCTTGTATTCAGATATTTATTCAAGTAAGAATAACTTTACAAGCAGTTACTTAACGGCATCAATCAGCTATAATGCTACCGAACGCCTAAGAATTAGCGGAGAAATTTTGTATGGAATGAACAAATCTCCGTTTAATTACAGCAACGGTCTCGCAAAGGCTTTGCGATTTAGTGCCGAATACAAAATTAGCGAATCACTACGCTTTGGCATTCAAATAATGCATGGGAATAATACTTTTTCGCCGTTTTCTCCTGTTCAGTATGGCAGCAGCTTTTCACCAATTAGGCGCAATAACACAACAAATTCCTTTTTCTAATTTGTGAAAAAAGGAATTAAAATTTCAGACTATTAGCTCTATATTTTGTTTGCTAATAGTCTGAAAATTAAATTTTTAGCTTTTGCTCAATGTCGTTGATATAGCTTTTAAATTCGCGGTCGGTTTCTACGAAATTGTTTACTTGTCGGCAGGCGTAAAGCACAGTAGCGTGGTCTTTGCCACCAATGGCAGCACCGATTGCCGAAAGCGATGACGATGTAAGATTTTTTGAAAAATACATGGCAATTTGTCGCGCTTGCACAACCTCTCTTTTGCGAGTTTTCGATTGCAATTTTTCTACATTCAAATTAAAATAATCACAAACAACTTTCTGAATATAGTCAATGCTCATTTCGCGTTTGGTTTGTTTCACTTGTTTGTCAATTACGTTGCGAGCCAAGTCGGAAGTAATGCTCTTTTTGTTAAAAGTAGATTGAGCCAATAAGGTTATCAATGCACCTTCAAGTTCCCGCACATTTGTATTGATATTTGAGGCAATATATTCTAATATTTCATCGGTAAGTTCTATGCCGTCGTTGTATATTTTTTGTTTTAAAATGGCTAATCTCGTCTCATAATCAGGCACTTGTAAATCGGCAGACAAACCCCACTTAAAGCGAGAAATTAACCTCTTTGATAAGCCCGAAAGCTCAACCGGCGAACGGTCGGAGGTTAAAATCAATTGTTTCCCCGTTTGATGTAAATGGTTAAAAATGTGGAAAAAAGTATCTTGCGATTTTTCTTTGCCTACAAATTCATGAACATCGTCTAATATTAATACATCAATCATTTGATAGAAATTCAAAAAATCGTTTCTTTCGTTCTTAATTGATGCCTCCGAAAACTGCGTAACAAACTTATTTGCAGATACATATAAGACTGTTTTATCCGGAAACCTATTTTTAACTTCAATTCCGATAGCTTGTGCAAGGTGGGTTTTGCCAAGTCCTGTGCCTCCGTAGATAAATAACGGATTAAATGCCGTTTTGCCCGGATTATTTGCCACCGCATATCCTGCCGAGCGAGCCAATCTGTTGCAATCGCCCTCTACAAAATTGGCAAAAGTAGAAGACGGATTAAGTTGCGGATTAACTTGCACTTTTTGAATGCCCGGAATAACAAATGGGTTTTTTATAGTTTTGTTGCCCATTGGCATCGACACGGTTTGGTTGCCCAATTTTGTATTGTCCTTAGCAGGCAATTTAAACACTTGTGCTTCACTACTTTTTGTGGCTTTATCTACAATAATACTGTATTCCAAACGTGCATCGCGTCCGAGTTCGCGCCTGAGCGTCATTTTCATTATATCAATAAAATGCTCTTCCAAGTATTCGTAGAAAAAAGTACTCGGAACTTGAATAGTCAAAACATTTCGCTCCAAAGACAAAGGAACTATCGGACGAAACCACGTTCGGAAACTTGCAGCCGGAATATTGTCTCGTATTACTTTTAGACAGGCATTCCACACTTCATTATGATTTTTTTTCATTAATTTTGTGATTAAAATTAGACAATAGGGGGATTGTTTAACAAGTTCAAAGGTCGTGAAAAAAAACTTAATAAAAAAATCAAAAAATGCTTGTTTTTTTCAATTGTTCTATATTATTCTAATTTTCAAATTTTTAAAGTGTGAAAAAAAAATTAAAAAATTTTAGTTATTTGTAAATATTTGATTATTAGTGTGTTAAGATTAATTTCCTAATAATAAAAAACTTAGAGACACTGCCAATTTGTCTAATGTAAAGGGTACTTTAATGACTGTTTGACCGACCTACATGCACTATCGGAGTCTAACTACTTTATTTTAAAGTTATTTACAAGTTATTAACAATTACATATTACATTTCAATAGCTAATTTTCACTTTTTTACACAAAATATATACTTTTTAACACTTTTTTAACATCAATTTTACTGCTATTTTATAGGGTGAAAATTTCAAAATAAATTTTATTATTTTGAGATTGTCATTAACATTTTTAACTTTGCAGATTAATTAAAAATTGAGAATTGGAAATTAATAGTTAAAAAGCAAAAGCCAGAAGGGAACGTGTAAAAATCATTCTTAATTTTTAACTTTTAATTCTTAATTTTTTTCTAACTTTATTAAAATAATTACAAATGAACATCGTTTTTACAATTTTAGGAGTTTTACTGGGATTATTCATTATATATATTGTATTTAGTTACAAAAAAATGAAAAATATGCCAATGCCCGATGACAATGAAAACATAGTAACATTAAAGTCGGATAATTTTAACAAAAAGATAAGCAAAGGCTTGTTTATTGTTGATTTTTGGGCGGCTTGGTGCGGTCCCTGCAAAATGTTAGCTCCAATTTTAAACAGTGTTGCCGAAACGGAAAGCGATAAAATTACGGTTGGCAAAGTAAATATTGAGCAAGAACAGCAATTGGCTTCTAAATTTGGCATCAGAAGTATTCCTACTATGATTTTTTTCAAAGATGGCAAGGAAGTGAAAAGAATTTCGGGAATTAAATCGAAAGGGCAAATTGTGGCTGAAATTAACAAATTGCAATAAAAATTTAGAATTAAAACAGTATATAACTTAAAAAACATGTAAATTTATGAAAAAATTATCAATTATTGTAGCAGTGATTACTCTTGTGTTGATGACCTATTCTTGCAATACGAGCCAAAACGACGAGGGTACTCTTGATGAAACTCAAACCGCAACCGAAACTGAAAATTTGCAAAAAGCAGCAGAAAAAAATGCCGGCGATGCTTTTTTGGGTAAAGTTGTGCATTTATCGACACCTGAATTTAAGCAAAAAGTGTTTAATTATGATATAAACAGAAATTGGAAATATGAGGGTAGCAAGCCTTGTATTGTCGATTTTTATGCTGATTGGTGTGGTCCATGCAAGCGCATTGCGCCTATTTTAGACCAACTTGCAAAAGAATATAAAGGTCAAATAGTTATTTATAAAATAGATACCGAAAAAGAAAGAGAACTTGCTTCTGCATTTGGTATTCAAAGCATTCCGAGCCTTTTATTTATCCCCGTAAACGGAAAAGCCGAAATGATAAAAGGTGCTTTGCCAAAAGAAAAATTTAAGGAAGCTATTGATGTTATTTTATTGAAAAAAAATCAATAATAAGGATTGAAGAGTTAAAAGTTGAAACGAATTTGCTTATTTTTTTACAAAAAAGAATGCCTAAAAAAAGCATTTTTGATTTTTAACTCGTAATTAGCATTAAAAACTAAATTATTTTATTAAATTTTAAAACTAAAAATATGAGAGTATCAGAAAAATTAAAATCTATGACAAAAATGGTTTTGTCAGTTTCGTTATTAGCCATTTTGATTGGCACGGCAGGTTGTAAATCGAAAAAGCCGGTGGTGGTAACTACACCCGAAAAGAAAGTGGTGAAAAAAGTTGATGCAAAAGTTGTTCAGGCAACTGCTGCTTTGAAGGATATTTTAAGTCCGAGTTGCACAAAATCGTTGGCTGAAAAAGAAAAAGTATTGGCAGACATAAAAGCGCAAAATATTGACGACCCGGCAGTTAAGGAGTTAATTAAGCAAGCAGAAGAAAAAATTGCACAGGAAAAAGAAGCTGCAAGAATTGCCAGAGAAAAGGCATTGGAAGCTGCGAAACCTGAAAATAAATTGACCAGCTTGTTTAGTAAAATATCGAATGCGCCCACCGATGGAGCTGCAAATCAATTAATAGGAAAGGCGTTGAATATGTTTACATCTGACCAAGCTAACGTGTTGGTAATCATCAACGAAGAAAATGGCGAGAAAGATTATGACCGACCTACCAAAATTGGAAAATATCTTAACTATTTGAAAACAACCAAAAACAACATAAACAAAATAGAAGAGATAAAATGGGCTGGCGATAAAATTAAAACGCTAATTTTAAGAAAGGTAAAATAAGGACGTAGTAATGCGGTATTTTTAGCAAGGGAGTATGCTCCCTTGTTATCAAATCCAGCTAACTTATTAGGTGTAAATCCTCCAAAGGTTTTTAAAACCTTTGGAGGCTGAAAATATTAGCTAATTAACTAATTATCAAAATATAAACAAATGAAAAAAATAAAATTATTATCAATTGTAGTTTTGTTGGCAATCGGCATAAATCAGTCGTATGCACAAGACAATATAAGCGCGCAACGAAAAGCAGCAATAGACTCGTTGGCACTGGAAAAAGTGAGAGATTTAAGTAAATATATCAGCATATTAGGAAATAAGGAAACTCCATGGTCAACTGCCAAAGATGTGATAGATAGAGCATTAGAGCTATTTATGGACGGTGCCGAAATGGAAGTTTCGTCTTTGTATCGCAAGAAAGTTGCAATATATCCAATAAAGGAATATTTGGAAAGATTAACACGCTTGAATTATGCACGAGTGAAAATTACGTGGTTTAATATTCAGTATGTCAGCGATTTAGTGAAACAACCTGACGGAAGATATGTGGGTGTGATAACCATATTTCAGAAGTTTGAAGGTGTTACAAAAGAAGGAATGGTTTACAAGGATATTACCAAAAAAGATATAACCGTGTATGTGGAGCGCAAGCAAACGCAAATAGACGGAATACCTGTTGGTTTCTGGGACGTATTGCTTGGCGATATTAGGGTGAAAGAAACCAAAAAAGCTTAATTTTTGCAACAATTTAAAATTAAATTAGCAGAGGCAAATTTAGCTTTGTCTCTGCTAAAAATAGGTTTTAAAATATTTATATCCAATTAGTTAATCACAAATGTGAATTAAGAATTAATAATGAAAAATTAGGAATGATTTTTTCTTAGTTTTTAACTCTTAATTAACATCACAAATAAATATCAATGCGTTTTATACTTTTATTGTTCAGTTTAATAATATTTTTACCGGTTTCGGCACAGGAAGACATATATAATCAAACCGAAGACGAATCAAGTTTGTATGCTTCTACAAAGCAAGTAAATCAGTTCATTAGACGATTTAACGGCGAGGAAACTTTGCGTGGAAAGCGTCTTTATCCGAAGGATAAAAAATATAGAAGTAAAAAAATTAGACAAAAATATTTAACAAATTTGTTCAATAATGAGAATAGTAATCTGAAAACATTAAAAACTGAATTTATTAATTTTGTTAATTCAAAATCAGAACCTAAGTATTTTGATTTTTATGGCGAAAATTGGTTTGCCGAAATTTCAACAAAATTTACTTTCAATGGTGTTGAGAAAGATGTAATTCTATTTTTGAAACTCGAAAAACAAACCGGCGGATATAAATGGTCGATTTCAGGTGTGAATGCCAATTTTTTGGAAGAATATTTTAAACCGTCTGTGCCAAAAGGTGTGAAATTTATACACCCAATGAGCCACGAAATTGATTTTATGAGTTTGCGAAAAGTCTTTAAAAATAATAAACAAATAGATTATTATGCCGTGAATTCTTTCTCGCCCGATTATCTTACATTGTTTTTTTATTTTGTAAAAAAAGGCAATTTAGTTTATAAGCAAGTGATTGATGTGAAATTTCACGTTTTTCAGATTAAAAATTGGTATTTTGAAATTCAATACTACAACAGAGCCGGCGATAATACCGGTTGGCTGATTTCTAATTTGTTGAAAGTGTCGGACAAAGAAAAACAAGAACTTTTGCAAATGATAAGCAAACAATAAGCATTAAAAAATTCTCTACACAACATTTATTTTGTGCCTTTGGCTTTTGATGTTTTTCCCGATTAAGAGGTCAAAATAACAGTCAATGGCAATTAAAAATATAAACACCATGATAAAAAATGTTGTGTAAAGTAGTCTGAAAATTAAATTCAGTTAGTAAAATTAAAATTCAACATTAATTTGTGTGGATTACGAGTTACAATACTCTATTCAATTAGTAATTATGTTGCTAATAATCAGGACATTCTTAATTTTTAACTCTTAATTAAAATTATTATGAAAAAAATAGTTATTCAACTTTTATTATTGCTTGTTTTCACAACTTTTGTAAGCAATGATTTGTTAGCTCAAAGAAGTAAGAAAAAAAAGAAAAAGAAACATAAAACCGAAAAAGCAGAAGCCAAAACCATTGAGGATTACAAGAATAAAGCCTCTGAATTACTCGTTTTTATGCAAGGAACATTGAACGAAATAGGAAGCAAAAACACGCCTGTGTATGAAAAACAGATAATGATAAATAATAGTTTTAGCAAAATATTTCTCGATGATAAAGTGCAGGTAGAGGACGATTTAGATGAGAATAGAGAAATATATATGTATAAAGACGTGCAGGCTTATTTGCAGGATATCGACTTCTTTTTTAAAAATGTAAAATTTAATTTTACAATAGAAGATGTTGAGCATTTTAAAGGCGAAGATGGCGATATTGTTTTCAAATTTAAAACCAAACGACACTTGCAGGGAGTTACGCTTGATAATAGAACGGTTGATGATATTTGCGACCGGTTTATTGAAATAAATATGAAAAATAGCGACCAAACAATGAAAATTGTGAGCATGTACACCACCAAACTCAATGAAAGTGCAGAAATGGAAACTTGGTGGATTTCGCTTGCTCCCGAATGGAGAAATATTTTGAGCAAAAAAACAGGCATTGCAGAACCTGTTGATTATGAAAAGATTAAAAAGGTTTTGAGAATAACTGATTTGGATATTTCTAATAATTCGGTGGTGGTTGATTTGAAAGCAGTGTCGAAATTATCGAGGTTGAAAAGGCTGAATTGTAGCAATACCAAAATTAATGATTTGTATCCTATACGTAACTTAAACAAATTGGAGGTTTTGGATTGTTCAAACACCGGAATTACCACAATTTCGCATTTGCAATATGCTACAAATATGCAAGATTTGTTTATCGACAACACTAAAATTGATAGTATTCAGGTGGTTACAAATTTTGAAAACTTAAAAAAATTAAGTTTTGAAAATACCAAAGTGTCAGATATTTCGCCTCTTGAAGCAACTACCGAGCTTTCTGATTTGCGTATTTCTAACACAAAAGTTACAAATATTGAGGAATTAAAAAACTTGCAGAAAATTCAGCATTTAGAAATTAATTCGCTGAATATAAACAATTTTGCGCCTATTGCAAGTTTGAAAAAATTGGAATATTTGAGCATGTCTTCTACTAAAATTCCTAATATTAATTTTCTGTCGCAATTGCCGCTTTTGAAAATTGTATATTTCAACAATACGAAGGTGAATAGTCTTAAAGCATTGGAAAACAATAGAAATGTTGAAAAAGTTTATTGTAACAATACCGGAATTAATTCTCAAAAAGCAAGTGCATTTATGACAAAAATTCCAAATAGTGTGGTGATATACAATTCTGACGAACTAAAAAAATGGTGGAAAACTATGTCGCCTACATGGAAACAGGTATTTGATAAAGTGTTGAAAACCAGTAATCCACAAATTGAACAATTGCACAAATTGCTTATGATTGAAAAGTTGGATATTTCTAATATTGGCACAATTAGCAGCCTTGCTCCTGTGAGCAAACTCACACATTTAACCAATTTGAATATTTCAAAAACTTCGGTAGCCGATTTGCAGCCAATTAGCGATTTGGTAGATTTGGAAAAACTAAATTGTTCTCACACAAAAATAAATAATATTGATGCAGTAAATAATTTGAAGCGATTAATTAGTATTGATTGCTCAAATACTGCTGTTTCGTCGTTGGCATCGCTTGCCAATTGCGAAAGTTTAGAGTTTATAAATGCCGATAATACTAAGGTTTCAGATGTGAAAGGCTTGGCAAAATTGGCAAGATTGAAAAAGATTTTAGCTGATAATACTCAGGTGGTTGAAAGCAATGTTGATGCTTATAAGGCTGCTAATGGAAAGGCTCTTGTGATATACAGAACGGCAGAATTGACAAAATGGTGGGCTGGAATTAGCAAAAATTGGAAAAAAATATTTGCGGGTTACGTGCAGTTTTCAAAAACTCCGAACCGCGAAGATTTGCAGAATATTACCGAATTAAAGGAAATAGACACGAAAGATAACAACGAAATTGTAAATCTTGCTCCGCTTGCGATGCTTAAAAATTTGGAGTCGTTGAAATTTGCCGACACAAGAATTACCAACTTGAATGAAATTGCACAATTAAAGAATGTTAAGGAATTATTGTGTCCTCGTAATTTAATTTCAGACCTAAAAGCAATAACAAATTACAAAAATCTTGAAATTTTAGATATTTCAAATTCGCAGGTAGTTAATTTAGAACCAATAGCTAACTTAAAGCATATCAAGATTTTAAAATTGTCGGGAACAAAGGTGAAAACTGTAAAATATTTGGCAAATTTAAAGAAATTAGAGCATCTTGATATTTCGGGAACAAAAGTGTGGTGGCTGAAACAAATAATGGATTCTTCATCTAAATTGAAACTTTTGAAATGCTATAATTCCAAAGTTTGTAAAAGGTCGGTTAGTAAATTCAAGGAGCGTTATCCTAAATGTGAAGTAATTAACTAATCGTGGGAAAATTAAGAGTTAAAAGGTAAAAGTTGAAAATTAAAAAGGGTAAACTCTTCTAACCATAAGGAATTATTTTTACTAAAAAAATCATTCTTAATTCTTAATTTTTAACTCTTAATTAAACTGAAATATTTGGAAGACCGAAGACAATTCTTCTTCGGTCTTCTGTCTTAATTGGGTTTTTATATAATTAGTGGCTGCCATAAAACTCCGATAACTTCGTTACGCAAATATTTTTAAACAGTCATTTACGAAAAGTAAACTCCTGATTTAAAAATATTTGCAAGCCTTGTTATCGAAGCT
>PDWI01002973.1_pt1 | contig 24726 bp, 16 predicted proteins | sample 1430891 | NCBI WGS metagenome assembly PDWI01 (sample SAMN01162508, study PRJNA174530) | Oral metagenome, whole genome shotgun sequencing project. | biome: Marine environment; feature: Marine mammal; material: Swab sample of the gingival sulcus; isolation source: swab sample of gingival sulcus...
CATGGGCATCAATACTAAATAATAAACTTTCTCCCTCATTTATACTTAAAGATCCTCCGTTAGAAGGTAAAATATTATCTACAACAATGTTCTGATCAATATTATTTACAGTAAAAGTTACAATATCACTATCAGATAAACCGTTAGGATCTTCCGCTGTAAATGTGATAGTTTCACTTCCAAACCAATTATTAGGATAGGTAATTGCGGCAACTCTATCTACAATAGTGATACTAAGGTTACTGTTTCCACCATAAGACCAAACAATTTCACTATCATCATTATCAGGATCTGAAACATAATCATCTAAATTTATTGTAGAAAACTGTTCTCCCTTATTTATTGTTTGATCAAGAATATCTGATACTGAAGGAGGTTGATTTACTACATCATCACCTTGAAACTTTACTACTAATTGATCTGAATATGTTTCTATAGACTCTGAACCACCAACAGCAACTAAACTATGGTCAGGAAGCTCAATAACAGAATTAAATTTATCATTATATTCCTGATCGTATATATAACTCCAAATTTCATCTCCTGATGAATCAAATTCAAAAAGCCAAGCAGCATTATCACTCACATCAAAAGAGGATGTATATCCTGAAAAAATATAATTTCCGGATGATAATTTCTCAATTGAAGTAGGAAAATCATATCCTACTCCTCCAAATGTAAAATTGGATATTACTTCTCCGTTTAAATCCGTAAATGTAGCTTTAACGTCAAAACTTGAAGATTCACTATTTTTATAACCCAAAAGAAGCAATTTGTTATTATCATAAATAAGATCTTTAACACAATCAAAACCCGGAACATTAAACGTACTCTCAATATTTCCTTGAAGATCCATTTTCATAACAATTCCTGAATCCCCATCACTACCGGCTAATAATATAGTTCCATCAGAAAGCTCTATAACGCTATCAATCTCCTCATTATCACTATCTCCATAAGTTTTATTCCAGATTATTGAACCGTCATTTGAATCCATTTTAATTACGAGATAATCTTTATCTACGTTAACTTCCTCTCCAGGGTCAATATCATCTCCTTTATAAGAAAAATCAAAACCTACCAAAAGGATATTCCCATCACTAAGTTTTAAAACATCATAAAAGGTTTTGCTATAGCCACTCCCAAAACTTAGATCAAATTGATACAAACCATTAAGATCGCTCTTAACAGCATAGGCATTAGAACCTTTTTTACCAGCAATATAAAAACCTGAATCATCACTATCTAAAGAGTAAGCAATATCACTGGATGAACCTCCAAACTGCTCACTTATTACCTCATTCCCATCTGGATCAAGACCTAACAGCCAAATATCTTTAGAACTTCCTCCATACGAACTCTCAAAGCCTACAGTATAAAGTAAATTATTACGAAAAATAACATCTTTACCCTCATCATTTTTCGCAGACTCTCCACCATACTTCTTAATCCACTCTACTTGATGAGAATACAAAGTAGCGTGTAAAAGAAGAGATAACAAAAACATCCAAAACTTCATTTGACCTCCCATACTTTATTTAAGTTTCTATTCAGCACTTTATCTATATTACTGAAAATAATAACATTCCATTATAATAAACTATAATATTACAACTTTTGGAAATTAAACTATTTTAAATCCACCAAATCAGCTAGATCTTTCTGGAGTATGGATTGCATAAAAAAGTTATGCCTTAAAAAATAGTTATTTCCAACCAATCTGATCTTTTCAAAACATCTATTAATGTAACATAATATAATACATTGTTGTATAATATTCAAGTTTAATAGTTATGTTAAGATAACAATAAAAAGGGGACTAAATTTAGTCCCCTTTTTATTGTTATAAAGTAAGAAAATTATTTAAGAACTTACTTAATTTAATTATGAATTATCTTTTTATTATTTAACTACCCACTTATTTACTGAAAATGATGTTGTTCCATCTCCATATACCATAATCTTGTATGTTCTTGGAGCCAAACCATTTTTGAACCTTAAATCATTAACGGGATTCATTAAAATACCAATATCTGAAACATTACTTGAACCTGATGTCCAGCCCTCCTCATCTGAGATCAAAGAACCGAAAGCTATAAAAGGAACTCCATTATATGTAGGATCCCAATCAGGAGGACTATAAGTAGCTCCAAAATAGTTTGTTACATTATCAGCAGAAATTTCGCCCCAAGGAGAGTAGATTCCCGCAGTAACAAAGAGAGGGGTCTCGTTATCAGTATCACTATTTTTATCAATCAAAAGTTTGCCCTTATCTCTTTCTGTAGCCGGAGGCTTTGATGTTAAACCAACACCGGCTAAAAGTCCACAAAACTCAGTTACATTACTACTTAATATAGAATGAATATTATCAGTTTTAGCTAAATCATCACTTGAAGTACCAACATAAAAACTTGGATTAGCATAATACTCACTAGAAGTAATCTTGTTGGTTCCATCCACCAAATCCTTTATAGAACTATAATAGAGATCACCGGCAATATGTATAGATGCTGTTTTTGTAACAAAAGAGATCTCCTTATTAATCTCACCTTTAACACCAACATACATACTATTATCTTTATCATCCACCATAACAGCATCATAATTTGTAAGATCATAAGTATTTAAGAGTTGATTATTCTGCTTATAAACTTTTAACTTCTGTACACCGCCATCAACAACAAAGTCAAACATGAGCTTACTTCTATCAACTGTTTTATCTATTGTTAACTTTTTAATATTGGTATCAGCATTTATTTCATCCCAATCATAGGCGGCATCAGGTAATGTTGCTCCGGGATGAGAGCCGTTAAATGTTCCCTGAAAAATAGTATCCCAATCCTCATCTTTTCTATTATTATAAAAATCCTTAATCCCTTTTTTAAGAGCCAAAGGGAAAGAGTATCCATTAGTAGCTGTAGTACTATTAAAAAATCCACCCCTAACATCAACAGTACTGTAAAATTCCGGGAAACCCCCAATCTTTAATATATCATTAACAAAAACATTTCCCCAAAATTTATATCCTGTCCCCCAACGACCATCCCCCGTTCCCAGTGTGTTTATACACTCTGCATACTTTAGAAGTGTTTGAGAACGAATACCATCAACCTCTATTTCTGTATCCCTACCATTTAACGCAGACTTTGCCTCTATCTTCCAACTTCCAACAGAATCCTTAACAAAATTTAGAGTAACATAATCACACCCATTTATTAATGCATAAGGCTTAACATTTGGAGTAGAAATAGAACTTCCTTCGAACTTTGAAACTCTTAGATTCTTCAAATAAATCTCACCGTAAGATTGAGCCGCTTGTGCTCCCCAAAAAAGCTTAAAATCTTCATTTTTACTCTTTACGTCAATAATATTTGCCCTAACAGAATAAAAAAGACCTGTAGCAGTTAAAGCAAGTATCATAACAATAACAATAACTATAAATAAAATTCCACCTTTATATCTTTTAAACACAATAAACCTCCTAATAAATATTTCTACATGTTACATAACTATTAACACTAGTTGTTTTAAAAATAGTTTTCTCAATAGTTGTCAATAAAAGAACTATTCTTGCTCTTATATCGGCATCTTCATGAAAAGAACTTTTTGAAGCATCAAGTTCAATTACCTTATTTAATTTTTCTTCAACTGAATTCTCTTTCCTGTATAGAGAGCTGTTTTTAATTTCATAAAATATATCATTAGTAATACCTTCTATCTTCAAAACCCCACTTGAAACAGATATTTTTTTACCATTTCTAATATCCATTTTCAATCTTTTCATTATTGTTGAAATTTCATGTTGTAACCTTTCTTCTGCAGTAACTTTTGCCGTAGTAGTTATCGAAAAAGCAATTAAGCTTGTTGTTCCAATTAAAGCAATACTCAAAAGAAGTGATACTACTATTACCTCAATTAAGGTAAAACCTAACTTCATAATTTATCTCCTTACCAAAAATAAAGTGTTTTTTTAATACTAACCCATAATTATTAAGGCCAAGTTGTTCCTGCAATAGCATTTAGATCAGAATATCCGTAAAAATTTCTCAACTCAACACTATCAGCTCTTCCATTAAATTTCCAAGAAATTCTTGCTAGAAGATCTAAATAATAGGGTGTTACAAATTTATTATTTGTCGCTTCTGCGGGACTCATATCCATAACTTTTCTCTGGGCACTAACAACTAATTTATAGGGAACAGCTCCGTAGTTTGTTGTTTTAAAGGTGTCAACAACAACCCTTCTTTTGTCATCTCCATCTAATGATGTATCGGCTAAATCCTCTTCAATTAGCTTAGCTCCCTTGTTAAGATAAAACTCAAGCTCAGTTTGTAGTATCAAATAAGCCTCTCTCTTGTAATTGTTTTCATAAACAATAGATGAGTATTTAGGCAAAGAATAAAGTATACCTGTAATACCTATAGTTAAAATAAAAATAGCAACCAACACCTCAATAAGTGTTACACCTTTTCTCATATTTTTCTCCTGTAAAAAAAATTCCAAAATTCGGTCGAAATAAAACCACCGAGTTAACAAAACACAACTTAACTTCTTAAAAACATAGCCCTCCAAGAATAAAATTCAGTCTATTTTTACTAATTAGCAAATATTTACAATAACCCTCTATACATATAATAATATATTATTTTATTATTTTCAATATATTTTTTATGAAATTTTAGATTAAAAAAAGAAAATTGAAAAACACTTTAGAGTTAAATTACCTCCGGCAAAGCCGGAGGATTGCCGACTTTAATTAAATATTGTTCAAAACTAGTATGAGTGAGTTTCTCTCCTTTCAATTTTTTGTTGATTCTATTTTTTATTTCTCTTTTTTATTAATTAATAGAGCAAAACTTTTCTCATATAGTCCTTTTTGCATAAGTATGTAAGATTTTTATTATTTAACCTGTAGTTTGAGATAAATATTTATCTAATATTTAATATGATAGATATTAATATCCGTAGAAAAGATGTACCCTGAGGCTCTCAAAGGGTACGAAAACTATAGTCATAGAATTATACACTTCGAAAGATCTCAGGGTACAGATATAAGTTGCATTTCTAGTTTTAACTATTATATAAGATAGTCTAATAACTTTATATCAAACTCAGGTTATTTGACTACCCACTTATTTATTGAAAATGATGTTGTTCCATCTCCATATACCATAACCTTGTATGTTCTTGGAGCCAAACCATTTTTAAATCTTAAATCATTAACAGGGTTCATTAAAATACCTTTTGAAGTCAAACTATTATTACTTCTCCATGATGTCCAACCTTCTTCACTCGAAATCAAAGAGCCAAAGGTTATGAAAGGAACTCCATTATATGCCCCACTCCAATCATTAGGATCATAAGTATCTCCATCATAGTTTGTTACATTATTAGCAGCAATTTCACCCCAAGGTGAGTACATTCCCGCAGTAACAAAGAGAGGGGTCTCGTTGTCAGTATCACTATTTTTATCAATCAAAAGTTTCCCCTTATCTCTTTCTGTAATTGGAGGCTTTGATGTTAAGCCTACACCAGCTAAAAGGCCACAAAACTCAGTTATATTACCATTTAACATAGAATGGATATTAACATTTTTATTTAAATCATCACTTGAAGTACCAACATAAAAACTTGGATTATCATAATACTCACTAGAAGTAATTTTGTTAGATCCAGCTACTAAATCCTTTATAGAACTATAATAGAGATCACCGGCAATATGTATAGATGCTGTTTTTGTAACAAAAGAGATCTCCTTATTAATCTCACCCTTAACACCAACATACATACTACTATCATTATCATCTACCATAACAGCATCATAATTTGTAAGATCATAAGTATGTAAGAGCTGATTATTCTGTTTATAAACTTTTAACTTCTGTACACCTCCATTAACAACAAAGTCAAACATAAGTTTACTTCTATCATCTGTTTTAGCTATTGTTAACTTTTTAATATTACTATCAGCATTTATTTTATCCCAACTATAGGCGGCATCAGGTAATGCTGCTCCGGGATGTGAACCATTAAACGTTCCCTGAAAAATAGTATCCCAATCCTCATCTTTTCTAATAGTATAAAAATCCTTAATCCCTTTTTTAAGAGCCAAAGGAAAAGAGTATCCGTTAGTAGCTGTAGTACTATTAAAAGATCCACCTTTTACATCAAGGTTACTAGAGAATACAGGCATTCCTCCAATTTGCAACTTATCATTAATAAACACATTTCCCCAAAATTTATATCCTGTATCCCAAGTTCCAGATCCCAATGATCCAATACACTCTGCATACTTTAAAAGTGTTTGAGAGCGAATACCATCAACCTCTATTTCTGTATCCCTACCATTTAACGTAGACTTTGCCTCTATTTTCCAACTTCCGTCAGAATCCTTAACAAAATTTAGAGTAACATCGCACCCATTTATAAATTCATAGGGCTTAACACTTGGAGTAGAAATAGAATTTCCTTCAAACTTTGAAACTCTTAGATTCTTCAAATAAATTTCACCGTAAGATTGAGCCGCTTGTGCTCCCCAAAAAAGCTTAAAATCTTCATTTTTACTCTTTACATCAATAATATTTGCCCTAACAGAATAAAAAAGACCTGTAGCAGTTAAAGCAAGTATCATAACAATAACAATAACTATAAATAAAATCCCACCTTTATATCTCTTCAGCATAATAAATCTCCTAATAAATATTTCTACATGTTACATAACTATTAACACTACTTGTTTTAAAAATAGTTTTCTCAACAGTTGTCAATAAAAGAACTATTCTTGCTCTTATATCGGCATCTTCATGAAAAGAACTTTTTAAAGCATCAAGTTCAATTACCTTATTTAGTTTTTCTTCAACTGAATTTTCTTTCCTGTATAAAGAGTTGTTTTTAATTTCATAAAATATATCATTAGTAATACCTTCTATCTTTAAAACTCCACTTGAAACAGATATTTTTCTACCATTTCTAATATCCATTTTCAATCTTTTCATTATTGTTGAAATTTCATGTTGTAACCTTTCTTCTGCAGTAACTTTTGCCGTAGTAGTTATAGAAAAAGCAATTAAGCTTGTTGTTCCAATTAAAGCAATACTCAAAAGAAGTGATACTACTATTACCTCAATTAGGGTAAAACCTAACTTCATAATTTATCTCCTACTCAAAAATAAAGGGTTCCTTTTCTATACTAACCCATAATTATTAAAGTCAAGTTGTTCCTGAAATAGCATTTAGATCAGAATATCCGTAAAAATTTTCTAACTCAACACTATCAGCTTTTCCATTAAACTTCCAAGAAATTTTTGCTGTAAGATCCAAATAATAGGGTGTTACAAATTTATTATTTGTCGCTTCTGCAGGTTGCATATCCATAACTTTTCTTTGGGCACTAACAACCAATTTATAGGGAACAGCTCCGTAGTTTGTTGTTTTAAAGGTATCAACAACAACCCTTCTTTTGTCATCTCCATCCAATGATGTATCGGCTAAATCTTCTTCAATTAGCTTAGCTCCCTTATTGAGATAGAACTCAAGCTCAGTTTGTAATATCAAATAAGCCTCTCTCTTGTAATTATTTCCATAAACAATAGATGAGTATTTAGGCAAAGAATAAAGAATACCTGTAATACCCATAGTTAAAATAGAAATAGCAACCAACACCTCAATAAGTGTTACACCTTTTCTCATATTTTTCTCCTACAAAAAAACTTAAAAATCGGTCAGTATGGAACCCACCGAGTTAACAAAAAAAAAGAACTTCTAAAAAAATAGTCCTCCGAAAACAAAACTTATCTGTATTTTTACTAATTGGAAAAAATACAGATAATAACCTACTATTATTATGGTAACATATTATTTTATTATTTTCAATATCTTTTTTATAATATTTTAGATTATAAATTGAGTATATATAAAATAAAAGGGGTGAAAACTCACCCCTTTTATTTTATATATATAATCTAACCTTATATATATTCAGCTATAATTCTTTTAACATCTGAAGCTTTAACTCCACCGTACACTTTTTCACCTACTAAAACAACAGGAGCAAGACCACATGCTCCAACACATCTTAGGCAATCAATAGAAAATTTTCCATCTTCAGTTGTTGCTCCAACTTCAATATTAAGTTGCTTTTGGAACTCTTCCAACACCTTATTTGCTCCTCTAACATAACAAGCAGTACCGGTACAGATAGAGATAGGATTTTCACCCTTAGGAGTCATGGTAAAGAAGGAGTAGAAAGTTACTACACCAAATACTTTAGCAACACCTATTTTAAGTTGTTTACCAATAATATCCTGAACCTCTTTAGGAAGAAATCCTAAGGCACTTTGTGTCTTATGTAAAATATTAATCAATTCACCTGGATCGTTGTTAAAATTTTCACAAATTTCAATAACTTTAGCAACATTATCCGGACTTATATGATAAGAATCTGACATCTATTATCTCCTTGAATGATTCTTTCAATTAAAAATTTATATCTCAAGAGTTATTCCCCTATATTTAATTTATAGGGGAATCCTAGACTATTTTGAGCTTTTATCGAAATAGTGAGTATGCAGTAACTCGTGAGCTTTTTCACTCATTGGTTTACCCAAAAACTCTTTATAAAGCTTTTGAATATAAGGGTTTTCATGTGATTTCCTTATTGTCTTACCCTCATCTTCAGTATATAGAGCTTTTGATCTTTTCTTTAGAATCTCCGCATTACCATGGTGATATGGCTGACCACCACCACCAATACAACCTCCCGGACAAGCCATAATCTCGATAGCATGGAAGTTGTTTTTATTTCCATCTCTAACCTCTTCTAATAGCTTTTTTGCATTTCCAAGACCGTGAGCTATACCAATGTTTATAGGGAAACCATCAAAATCAACAGTTGCACTTCTAATTCCATCAAAACCCCTTAGAGCTTTAAAATCTACATCTTCTAAGCTTTTGCCGGTATGTGCCTCATAAGCGGTTCTTGTAGCAGCTTCAATAACCCCTCCGGTAGTACCAAAGATTACACCTGCTCCTGTAGATTCTCCAAGAGGATTATCAAATTCGCTATCCTCAAGCTTATTGAAATCTATATTACAAGATTTTATAAGATGAGCAAGCTCCCTTGTAGTAATAGACATATCCACATCTGGATTTCCATCAACTTTAAACTCATCTCTTGAACACTCATACTTTTTAGCAAGACAAGGCATTATAGAAACAACAACTAAATCCTTTCTGTTAACCTTAATCTTATCTGCAAAGTAGCTTTTAGCAATAGCACCAAACATCTGTTGTGGAGATTTTGCTGTTGAAGGAATATCTAGCATATCAGGGAATTGACTTTCGAAGAAGTTTACCCAACCAGGGCAACAAGAAGTAAGTATAGGAAGTTTAACATCCTTATCTCCACTTATATGTCTTGTTAACCTGTCAAGAAGTTCAGATCCTTCCTCCATAATTGTTAAATCTGCTGCAAAATCAGTATCAAATACGTAGTCAAAACCAAGTTCTCTAAGAGCAGATGTCATCCTTTTAGTAACCAATGTTCCCGGCTCCATTCCAAACTCTTCACCAAGAGCAGCCCTTACAGCAGGAGCTGTCTGAACAACAACAGTTTTCTTAGGATCCATGATTGCTTGAAGTACTCTTCTTGTATGGTCGTTTTCAATAAGTGCACCTACAGGACAAACTGCAACACATTGACCACAGAAAGTACAAACTGATTCCTCAAGATTCATCTCAAAAGCAGGAGCAACAACAGAATCAAAACCTCTGTTTATACCTGAAAGAGCTCCAACTTTTTGAATATTATTACACATAGACTCACATCTTCTACACATAATACATTTATTCATATCTCTCATAATAGCAGGAGAAATATCTTTTACATAAGTTGACATCTCCCCTTGGAAAGGGATCTCTCTTATACCAAAATCAACAGCTAGGTCCTGAAGATCACAAGATCCGGACTTTGCACATGATAAACAATCTTTAGGGTGGTCAGAAATAATAAGCTCCAGAACAGATTTTCTAGAGTTTAATACTCTTATAGTATTTGTTCTAACCTCCATACCTTCAAAAACTTCCGTAGCACAAGCCGGAGCAAGGTTTCTTCTTCCCTTAACCTCAACAACACATATTCTACATCCTGCAGGCTTGTTTTCGTAACATACATCCTCAATTTTCATGTGGCAAAGTGTAGGGATCCTAACACCGTTTTGCTTTGCTGCATCAAGTATGGTTGTTCCACTCTCTACTTGTACCTTTTTATTATCTATAGTTAGATTGATAAGACTCATTATTCAAACTCCGTTTACAATTATTTTATGAAAATTGCGTTGAATTTACACTTTTCAATACATGCACCACACTTAATACAAGTATCTTGATCTATAGTATGGCTCTTCTTAACCTCACCAAAGATAGCATCTGCAGGACATACTCTAGCACAAGCAGTACAACCAACACACTTATCTTCAATAATATTGTAGCTGATTAAAGATCTACATTGACCTGATCTACATTTTTTATCTTTTACATGCTCTTCATACTCTTCCCAGAAGTTTTCCATTGTAGAAAGAACAGGATTTGGAGATGTCTGACCAAGTCCACAAAGTGCGGTATCTTTAATTACGGTACTTAAGTTTTTAAGAGTGTAAAGATCCTCTTCAGTTCCTTTTCCTTGACATAGCTTTTCAAGAAGCTCGTGTAACCTTTTGTTTCCAACTCTACATGGAGCACACTTACCACAAGATTCCTCTACAGTAAATTCAAGATAGAACTTAGCCATAGAAACCATACAATCATCTTCATCCATAACAATCATACCACCGGAACCCATCATAGAACCCGCAGCCAAAAGATTATCATAATCAATAGGTGTATCAAGATGAGCTTCTGTTAAACATCCACCGGAAGGTCCACCTGTTTGAACAGCCTTAAACTTCTTACCATCTTTTACACCACCACCAATTTCATAAATAACCTCTCTTAGAGTTATTCCCATAGGAACCTCAATAAGACCAACATTATTTATCTTTCCGGCTAGAGCAAAAACCTTAGTTCCCTTTGATTTTTCAGTACCAATAGAGCTGAACCATTCAGCACCTTTGTTGATAATAACAGGAATATTTGCAAAGGTCTCAACATTATTAACATTTGTTGGCTTTCCTAAATATCCTGATACAGAAGGGAATGGTGGTTTAAGAGTAGGCTCTCCTCTTCCTCCCTCCATTGAGTGAATAAGAGCTGTTTCCTCTCCACATACAAAAGCACCTGCTCCGTATCTAATATCTATATCAAAGCTAAAGTCTGTACCAAGTATATTATCCCCTAAGAAACCATACTCTCTTGCGGCTTCTAAAGCAATCTTCAACCTGTTGATTGCTAAAGGATACTCGGCTCTAATATAAACCAATCCTTTACTTGCACCAATTGCATAACCACAAATAGCCATAGCCTCAATAACTGAGTGAGGATCACCCTCCAGGATAGATCTATCCATAAACGCACCGGGGTCACCTTCATCTGCATTACATACAACATACTTTTGATCATTTTTTTCTCTGTTGGTAAGTTCCCATTTAAGACCTGTAGGGAATCCTCCACCACCTCTACCTCTTAAACCTGAGGCTTTGATAACATCTATTACTTCTAGATCTGTCATAGTAGTTATAGCCTTACCTAAAGCACTGTAACCGCCAACTGCTAAACTCTCTTTAATATTTTCAGGATCAATAAATCCACAATTCTTGAGAGCAATTCTAATCTGCTTCTTGTAAAATCCCATATGTTTAGAATCTGAAACTTTCTCTGCAGATTTTGGATTAGTGTATAGAAGTCTTTCAACTTTTCTACCTTTAATTATATGCTCTTCAATAATTTCAGCAGCATCTTTAGCTTTAACTTTAGTATAAAATGTGTTATCCGGAATAACTTTCACAATAGGACCTTTTTCACAGAAACCAAAACATCCGGTAGTAATAACTTTTACATCATTTTCTAAATTTTTCATCTCGATAGATTTTTTGAGATTTTCAACAATCATATCGCTTTGAGCGGATTTACATCCGGTACCGCCACAAACCAAAAGATGAAATTTAAATTTATCCATTATGAATCCCTAACTTTTGTTTTTTAACTAATATCAACTAATCTACCTGCTCGTAGTTTACCGGAATAATTCCATCAACAAGTTCGCCGGTTTTGATATATTTTCTAACAATATCCCTACCTTTATTCTCATCAACATAGCTAAATACTACAGGATCTTTACCGGGTAATGTTACCTCTACTGTAGGCTCAGCATAACAATACCCCATACATCCACTTTGAGTAACAACAGCATCAATAGCTTGAGAGTCAAGCTCCGATATTATTGCATCCATTGACTCCTTAGCACCCGATGCGATACCGCATGTAGCCATGGAAACCTTTATTTGAATGAGTGATTCAATATTATCACCATTCTCCCTAAGAGTAAGCTCACTCTTAAGCTCCTTCCTAAGCTTTTTCAAATCTTCTAGAGATTTAATTTTACCCATAAATCCTCCCTCTGTAGACCTTGTTTTATATTTTTATTTTTTTTGACCTTACTGTTATTTCATTCACAACTGGAATTAATAGTAATATATGATCTTTGTCAATATATTTATTTAATAAAAAAAAGTGCAAAAAATGAGTATAATCATAATTTATGCCTGTTGAAGTGTAAAATTTTATGATTTTTTATACAAAGATGATCCTGTTTTATAACTTACACAATATTACAATCTAATACTTTTTGATTCTTTTTAAAACTTAAAACTTTTTTTAAGTAGATCCTACCTACTCCTATCAAATTGTAAATCATGAAGTTTCTTATATATCTCACAACTTTTTAAAAGATCATCATTCTTACCAACTCCAACAACCTTACCATTATCAAAAACAACTATTTTATCAGAGTTTAATATAGTTGAAAGCCTATGAGCAACAACTATAACTGTTCTGTTCTCTGTAGCATTATCAATACCTTCTTGGACTTTCTGCTCTGCAACTGTATCTAAAGCACTTGTAGCCTCATCAAATATAAGTATTGGAGGATCCCCAACTATAGATCTGGCAATAGAAAGTCTCTGCCTCTGACCTCCGGAAAAATTTGATCCTTTAGGATCTATTATAGTATCATAGCCAAGCTCTAAATTCTCTATAAATTGATCACAACAAGCTATCTTTGCTGCTCTCTTAACCTCATCTAAGCTTGCAGTTTCATAACTTCCGTAACCAATATTTTCCTTTATGGATCTATTAAAAAGAATACTTTCCTGAGTTACTGTTCCAAAAAGTTTTCTCAAAGATTTTAATCTTAAATTCTTAATGTTAACATCATCAAGTAAAATTTCACCTCTATCTACATCATACATTCTGTTCAGAAGATTTGTAATAGTTGTTTTTCCACTTCCACTGGCACCAACAAAAGCAACCTTTTCGCCCTTCTTAATCTCAAAGCTTACATCTTTTAAAACATATTTTTCATCTTCATAAGCATAGTAGATATTTTTAATTGTAATCTTACTTTTAAATGAATCTACCTCAACAGGATTCTCAATCTCGTGAATAAGATTATCAGTTGAAAAAATAGCGTACAATCTATCTAATGAAACACCTGCTTTTTTTATATCGTTATACCCCTTTGTAATAACCTTTATGGGGTGAAGTATTTGAAGAATTGCTGCCATAAAAGCTATGAAAGAACCAAAACTCATACCACTTTGAGGATCAAGCACCATAGATCCACCCAAAATCATTATGATAGATCCTGTTAATACTCCATTTATCTCTGAAAGAGGTTGGCTCATAGCTGCATATATTTTTGACTTTAACCAAAACTTATAGTACCTATCATTACTAAACCTAAAACTCTCTCTCTCTTGATCCTCCTTTTGATAAGCTTTAACAATCTTTATGCCTGTAAAAACCTCATCAACTCCACTTAAAAGATCGCTAATTTTGTTCTGAATTCTCTTGGCATATTTTTTTATCTTCTTACCTAGAAAAGATATTACAACAGAAAAGATAGGAACTAAAATTAAGGTATATAAAAGCAATTTAGTACTTATAAAGAGAGCTATAGACAGAAAAATTATAAATGTTATAGATTCTCTAGTTATGGATATAAGTGAACCTAGATAGAGATCAGCAACTACCCTAACATCGGTAAAAATCCTAACTTGACTATCTCCGGTTCTATTTTTTGAAAAAAAGCTTAAAGGAAGATCCAAATATTTACTAAAAATCTCCTCCCTTATAGTTTTAACAAGCTTTCCGGTAAATGCAGACATAACAACCCTACTACCCATGTAGGAAAGATTCTTTAGAATAGTTGAAGACATTAGAATTATAACAACAAACCACAATAGAGATAAAGGTTCTGATCTTCTAAAGAGATCCTCAAATCTGCTTTTTACAAGTTTAAATGAGGAGTTATTGGATTTAACTTTTAAATTTTTTTCCTCAATAAAATCCTTCGGGGAATCTAAAAGCATATCCGTTCTCTTACCTATCTCTTTAAAAGTAGAATCAAAGATTGCTGGAATAATATTAAATACACCCTCAAAAACCTCTACTGTTGTATTATAATCAAACTTTTCACTCTTATTTTTAAAAACATAATCAAACATTGGGGTAGCTACAGCAATTGATGCTGCTCCAAAAAGAGCATAGAACATCATTAGTACAAGACCTGTAATTATATACTTTTTTAGTTTCATTGCGGGTTTTAAAACTGTTGCAATCTTTTTATTCATGACAACTCACATTTAATAATACTATTTTAAAAGATAATAAAGAGATCTACTTATTACAAAGATCTCTAATAACTACAGAGGCTGCCACACAACCAAAAACAGGAGGCATATAGGAAACTGTACCAACTTGGGATCTCTTAAAATTATTGTGTTCTCCATCAATTACACTCTTACTATCATGCCTTTCCGTTGAAAAAACAGCTTTAAACCCTCTGTTAATATTGAACTTTTTCAATCTTCGCCTAACAGCGTGAGCAAGAGGACAAATATATGTTTTGGATATATCAGAAACCTCAATCTTTGTAGGATCAAACTTAGCTCCGGCACCCATGGAAGAAACTAAAGGTATATCTAGATCTAAGGCTTTTCTTATAAGAGCAACTTTTGGGGTAAGGGTATCTATGGCATCAACTATATAATCATAGCTTCTAATCTTAAAAATCTCCTCTATACTTTCATCATTGATAAATATATTGAAAATATTAACTTTCAGATTAGGATTTATATCCAAAACTCTATCTCTCATAAGGTAACTCTTCTTTTTACCTATTGTAGAGTGAAGAGCTATAAGTTGTCTATTAATATTTGATATATCAACACTATCATTATCAACAATAGTAATCTCTCCAATACCGGATCTTACTAACATTTCAGATGTATACGCACCTACACCTCCAAGACCACACACCAAGATATGGGAACTGTTTAAAATATCTAAATTATCCTCACCTAAGGTCATTAATGATCTCTTCTGCCACTCCAACTACAACTCCTCAAACTTATTCATGAAACTTTTATAAACATATTTTTCAATTTGGTCAAGAGGTTTTGATAACCCTTTACTTACCTCATTATAGATCTCCTCTATAAAAAACTCCCCCATATCAGTCTCAAAAAATATATTCTTTAAACCGTTAACTCTTATAAACTCCAAAGATTTTGAATTTTTTCTAAATATAGATTTTCCCATAGAGAGGAAATAACCTCTATCAATAAGTTTCTTAGCTATATTAAAAGATGAATAGAAATCGTGAAAGATTACAAACTTAAGTTTATAATCTCTTAAAATCTTATAAACTTCCTCATAAGCTCTTACACAGTGGATAATAACACCCTTACCATCTCTCTGGGCAATAGAAAGTTGATTTTCAAATATATTTCTTTGGGTTTTGATATCTGCTTTTGAGAGTTTATCTAAACCACATTCACCAATAAATCTAACTTTATCTCTTAGTTTTAAATATCTCTCTTCAAAAATTTTAAAATTTTCCAAAGAGGCTTCCCAAGGATGAACACCGTATGAATAGATATGTCCATCTATTAGTTTTCTATTAAAATTAAGCTCAAGATTAAAAATGGATAATCTTGAGCTTATGCTATGAGTATGGATATCTATTAGCAAAATATTAACTTTTCTCAATAAATTTTTTATAGATATTTATAAGAGAGCTTGTTGATGAATCAAATTTTTTAACACTTTTATTCTCTTCAAGCTCAGGTAAAATATTTTTTGCCAACTGTTTTCCAAGCTCAACACCCCATTGATCAAAGCTAAATAAATTCCATAAAACACCCTGTACAAATATCTTATGTTCATACATAGCTGTAAGCATACCCATTAGTTCCGGAGTAAGCTCTCTATAAATTATAGAGTTACTTGGTTTATTACCTACAAACACTTTGTGAGGAAGTAAAAAATCTATAGTTTCATTATCTAAACCCTTCTCTCTCATCTCAGATATAACCTCTTTTTCACCCTTTCCTTCCATTAAAGCTTGGGTTTGAGCCAAAAAGTTTGCCATAAGTTTCTTATGATGATCACCAATGGGGTTTAAAGGGTTTGCAGCTATTAGAAAATCTGTAGGAATAAGCTTTGTACCCTGATGGATAAGTTGGTAGAAAGCATGCTGTCCATCTGTTCCAACTTCCCCCCAAGTTATTGGAGCTGTTTGATAATTTACAATATTACCATCTCTATCAACACTCTTACCATTACTTTCCATACTAGCCTGTTGAAGGTATGAAGGGAGATAGTACAGATATTGATCATACGGAAGAACAGCCTCTGTTTCACAATCAAAAAAGTTGTTATACCAAAATGAGATAAGAGCTAGAACAACGGGTATATTTTTGTTAAAATCCTCTCCTCTAAAATGTTTATCCATTCTATTACCACCATTTAAAACTCTGATAAAATTATCAAATCCTAAATAGCAGGAGATGGAAAGACCTATGGCAGACCATAGTGAATATCTTCCACCTACAAAATCCCAAAATTCAAATATATTTTCCTCACTAATACCAAAATTTTTTACACCTTCAACATTAGTGGATACAGCAACAAAATGTTTTGAAAGATCCTTCTTTTTAGCACCGGAGCTTAAAAACCATTCTCTTGCAGAAAATCCGTTTGTCATAGTTTCCTGTGTTGTAAAGGTTTTTGAAGATATAATAAAAAGGGTTGTTTCTCTGCTAAGCTTCTTCAAAGTTTCGGCAAGATCAGTTCCATCTACATTAGAAACAAAGTGAACATTAATATTTTCTCGTCTATAATGTTTGAGAGCTTCACAAACCATTTTAGGACCTAAGTTTGAGCCTCCTATACCTATGTTAACTATATCCTTTATCCTCTTTCCTGTATAACCTTTCCACTCTCCGTTACCAATGACAGTTGAAAACTTCTCCATTTTGGAAAGAACATTAAAAATTTCTTCCTTATAATCCTTCCCGTCTAAAATAAGTGGAGTATCTGAAAGATCTCTTAGTGCAACATGAAGAACGGCTCTCTTTTCAGTCTCGTTTATCTTTTCTCCATTGAACATCTCTTCTATAGATTCTTTTAACTTACACTCTTTGGCAAGATTAATAAGATTGTTGAAACTCTCCTCATCAATAATATTTTTTGAGAAATCAAGAAAAATCTCATTATCAAAATTTATGGAAAATCTGCTTCCTCTTTTAGGATCATTTTCAAAAAGTTTTTTCATGTGCTCATTACTAAGCCTTTCAAAATCTCTCTCCAAGCTCTCGCAATAATTGCTATCATTAAAAGAAACTCTATCCAACATAAACCATACCCTCCATAAATAATAATCAAATTATAAATTAAAGATGCCACTTGTTCAGAAAATATTAATCCATAACCTTTATTACTAATAGCTCCAATGGGTTAGAACCTGAATTTATCCATTCTCTGTTACAATTAGGATTAACACTTATTATATCCCCTTTAAAGAGGGAGGTTTTATTTCCATCAACAACTATCTCACCTCTTCCGTTTAACACATGAAAGATGACTTCAACATCCAATTTATGGGAAGCAATTAAACCATTTTTAGAGATAGAAAGATGAACAAATTGTAAATTTTTAATATCACCAATAAATTTACCTAAGCTATCATCACTCTCAAAAATTATCTTACTATCTGAAAACCTATGCAACATAAACTATCCTAATATTTTATAAAAAATCCAAAAGTAACTCTTAAATAGCTTTTTTGTAAAAACAAAATTTCAAAATTAATGAATAAAAGATAATTTTTTCAGAAGATACTAAACAAGCTAGTATCTCTTCCTTCTACCACCTTTTTTGATAATATTAGAGTTTCCATGCTTTTTACATATCTTTTCTCTATAATGTTTTTTATTGAAATATTCCGTATAGGTATCAGGGCAATAAGGAGCTGCTGTTTCATATGTATCTTTACAAACCTCAACCTCAATTACACCATCAGGTTTCTCAAACTTAAGATCCTTATCATAATCCAAATTTCTAAATACAGACCTCATAAAAGTACCCCATACCTCAAGAGCTGTATTGCTACCCGTAGCTTTTTTACCCAATTTGTAAGCATGGTCATCAAGACCAACCCAAACAACAACAGCAAGTTCTGGTGTAAATCCACAAAACCATGTATCGGTAGAGGAGTTTGTTGTTCCTGTTTTACCAGCAAGATCCATACGAAGACCAAACTTCCATCCAAGCCTTTTACCTGTACCATTTTCCACAACATCCTTCATCATATCCGTTATAATGAAACTTGTCTCTTCCGAAAGTGCCACTTTTTTTTCAGGAATATTCTCTACAATAGTATTTCCTGATCTGTCGACAATCTTTTCTATAGAGAAAGGCTTAATCATTGTTCCTTTATTGGCAATAGTTGCATAAGCAGTTACAATATCAATAGGTCTTAAAGCTCCTGAACCAAGTGCAATTGAAGGGTAAGGGTTTATATATCTTGTATTAATACCCAACCTTTTAGCATAACTTACTACCTCTCTGGGAGATACAAGTTCATTTATAACCCTTGCACTCACAGTATTCAAAGAGTGTCTTAAAGCATGCCTTAAACTCAGTTTTCCTCCAATATTATCTCTGTTAAAGTTTCCCGGAGACCATCTTTTACCATCATTGTCAATAAGCACAAGGGGTTGATTTAAAATTCTAGTAGCCGGAGAGTAACCGTTATCAATAGCTGAAAGATATAGAATCGGCTTAAATATTGAACCAGGTTGCCTAAATGCTTGGGTTGCTCTATTATACTTGGTTTTATTAAAATCACTTCCACCTACCATAGCCTTAATATGACCATTTCTAGGATCAACAGCTATTAGAGCAAATTCAGGTTTAAGTTTAGCTTCAGCTATAGAATCTATCATCAAGCTATCTGTCATCTTATACTCCCACCTCAATGAATCGTAGTGGGTTCTAACATATTTATGAAGTCCGTTTTTATCTTTTATAAAGTTTGCCTTTGTTCTCCTTGTAAGAAAATCAATGTTTGAATCAATAGCATCTTCTGCATATTGTTGCATTCTTGAATCTAGAGTAGTATATATTGTTAGGCCATCATTAAGATAATCAACACCATACTCCTCATTTATTTTATTAAGATCTTTTCTTACATTCTCTGTAAAGTATGGAGCTATTCCTAAACCCTCTTTTTCCCTTTCAACAAGCTCTATGGGTTCTCTTATGTACCTTACATAATCATCTTCACTTATATACCCTTCAACAAGCATATTATGAAGTACTAGATTTCTCCTTTTAAAAGCTCTTTCAGGTTTACGGTAGGGATTATAATGGGCAGGTGCTTTTAATTGGGCTACAAGCAGAGCACTCTCTAAAATATTTAGATCATAAGCACTTTTACCAAAAAAATATTTTGCACCACTTTGGATTCCATAAACACCGGGGCCAAAAGTACTCTGGGTAAAATACATCTCCAAAATTTCTTTTTTGGAGTACATTTTTTCCAAATCAATGGCAGTTAAAAGCTCTTTTATCTTTCTCTCAATACTGTGAGCAAAACCAATAGATCTATAAAGGTTTCTTGCCAATTGCTGAGTAATTGTTGAAGCTCCATGAGCTTTTCTTCCGGTTAACATTTTTGGAATATTAAGCATTGCCGCTCTGATAGTTGCAAGGGTATTAAACCCCCAATGATGATAAAACTCCCTATCTTCTGTTGAAATCAAAGCCTCAATGAGATGAGGAGGTAAAAGGTCTAGATCAACAGGATTTCTCTTTTCCTCAAAAAACTCCTTTATTTTAACATTATCTTCAGAATAAACCTTTGTGATAAGTCTAGGCTCATACTTTTCCAATTGATCAAAGGAGGGAAGATCTTTTTTAAGAGTTTCAAGATAGAAAAAAAGAACAACTGAAACTAACAAAGTCCCTAAGACTAAAACTATAACATATATTTTAAAAAGATTATTTAATCTTGATTTTGACATAAATTTTCCTTTTTGATATTGAGAGAAAGGTTAGAAAGTAATCTAGATCTTAATTTATCATCTATATTTTGGTGATCAAAGTAATCCAACTTAATGGTACCATTCTCAATAGTTATATAACTAAAATAAGTTATCCAATCTCCACTATTTATAAACCTGTTATCACCTATTTTAAGATCCATTGGTTTATGTATGTGTCCTAAAATAACACAATCACATCCCTCTTTAAATCTTCTTTTGGCAAAATCAATATACCCTGTATTGATCTTTCCGGTTATATTTCCTCTATATTTTCTACTATTTTTTGAAACATATTTTGCTATCTCTATTCCAAGATCAGCAGGAATAAAGGTTCTAAACATAAAGTTTGTTATTTTACTTCTCAAAATCTTTTTTAAAAATCTATAACCCTTATCATTTGTTGCAGCACCATCACCATGAGTTAAAAATATTTTTATACCGTTAGACTCAATAGTATAACTATCTCCAACATATTCAAACCCTATACTATTTTGAAGATAGCAACCGGGATTAAAATCATGGTTCCCCGGAATAAAAATAACCTTTACACCATTATCTTTTAATCTTCTCAACCTGTAGAGTATATGGAAATTGTATTTAGGAATCACATGATACCATTCATACCAAAAATCAAAAAAGTCACCCAAAAGGATGAGAGTATTCATCTCCTTTTCAAATTTATCAAGAAAAGAGAGAAATATATCCTGCTTTTTAATCTCAAATTTTGAGCTAAAGAGAGAAAAATGGGAGTCAGATACTATAAATATTTTATTTTTCATACCTCTCCTCAGAGATATACCAAGCTATAAAGATAAAGAGAACTATAGCTCCTGTATAGTATATATTACCGGAACTTTCCAACTCACCCATAATGCCCATCCAATGTTGGTCACTATTTTTAGCCATAAATACAGATACACCGTTATTTATGAAATGTAAAATCATGGCAGGAAAGATTGAACCTGATTTTAAAGTGATATATGTGATGATTACACCAAGTAGAGAGGTTTCAACTATTGTAAAAGTTTGCATATGCATAAAACCAAAGAAAACTCCAACAATCAAACTTGTTACAATATCACTTCTCTTACTATTTCTCATAAGATCGGTTATTGTACCCCTAAATACGAGCTCTTCAAAGATTGCAGGAACTACAGCTATTAAAGCTATAGCTTCCAACATGCTAAATTTTCCGAAAAGCTTTATCATAGCTTCACTGCTTCCCATGTCAGGAATTGGGAAAAGATAGGAGAAAGCAATACTAACAATAGAGATTGCAAATCTTCCAAACAATCCAAAAAAGATAGCAATAATTAAATACTTTATCTTAAAACTATTAAATTTTAACGGTTTTATATATGAACCCATACCTATTTTAGCTAAGAATAGAGCAGGTAAACCAAGAAGAAAAATTTGAGAAATTATCAATCCAGAAACAATATCTTTTGACTGAAGAAACGATCCAAGAACCATATAAATTACAAAAATGAACAGATAAGAAATTATTGCAAATGAAGTTTTATCTTCTGAAGATCGCATACTCTCAAAATTAATATCACTATCAAGTACATTTTCACTACCTAAATATTTAATGGTAGATCTCAGCATAAAAATAGAGTAACCAACAGATACAATAGTTACCGCTAAAAATTGAAAGATAGTTACACTATCCATAATTATAGCTTTTATAAGTGCCGTTCCATTCAAAATAGGTATCAGTAAAATACCTTTTTCAAGATTAATCCCTGAAGATGTTCCGGCAAAACTTAAAAGAGCAACAATAACCATTAAAGGTGTAACTATAACCTGTCCTGTTGATGATGATTTTATTCTGGCAGAAACAATAGTAACTAATGAAGCCATAAATATAGATATGATAAATGTTGCCAAAGCAAGTAAAATAGTTTGATTAAAACTTAAAGAGATATCTATAGAGCCAAAACTTAATGAACTATAAATGTAGAAAGATGTTAACTCTAATACTGAAACAACCATACCTGAAAGAATTATTAGAAAAAGTTTTCCGTAGATTACACTCTTTCTTTCAATACCTGATGTAAGAAGAGTTTCCAAGGTTTTATTATCCCTCTCCCCAACTATAGCGTAGGAAGCTATAAAATATGTTCCAAAAAAAAGTATTAAAACTATTGAAAGAGGTATGGAAGTTGAACTGTTATTTCTATTTGTCTTTTCCCTAGATGCAAGATTTTCAGATTCTATTTTTCGTCTTTCAGTAAAATCATTTACATCCAATGATTTAAAGAAAAGGCTTGTTTCTTTCTCCTGAAATTTTCTCATTTTACCTATAAATGTTCTTGCTAAGATATTCATCTTCTCTTTTTTTGAGGAGTATTTTATCTCCAAAAGATCCTTTCCTGTAGAATCCTTTTTGATATTTAAAAATACGGGATACTCCAGTAAAAGTGAGTCCGAGAAAAGATCAAGCTCAATATTTTTGAAGGTTAAAGTTGAATCTGTAAGATTATCAACTACCCTTTTTCCATAACCTTTATTTTCATTGCAATTATAGAGTACTGTTATATTTTCACTTTTCAACTTCTCTATTCTGGATTTAGTGAAAAGGCTAAAACCTCCGTTTATTACAGGAAATAGAATAACAGGAAGTATGAAAGTAAAAAAGAGAGTTTTCTTATCTCTTATCAGCTGCTTAAATTCATAAAGAAATATATTTTTCATAAAACTATTACCATAAATTTATTATACCGCTCTGAATATACTAAACCTAAGATAAAAACTAAAGATTAAAATAAAGTTTCACTCTTAAAATTTATGATAAATCATTAGGATCTACCTAAAAAGTCATAAGAGAATAAGTTACGGCAAAGCAGATTTAAGGAGTGGAACCTATGAGATTAAACAAGCATCAATAAATCCATTTTAACTCCTAACATAAAAGAGGAAGGGAAGCTAAGTTGAAAAATTATAACCTTATTACATTACATAAACTAAATCGTTTTTATATAATAACCCCTAAAATCTTGCACTTTATTTAAAGAACATATGAACAACTTATTAAATAGCTTCCTCTTAACCTTTTTAGCAGATCCTGAGTAATAGCCTAATAACTCTCTATTTCATATCTACAACAAATCTAAATCCATTAGCATCATATCCATTTCCCGGACTTCCACCTTCTCGATAAGCATTACGACAAGTTTGAGCATAAGAGTTCCAGCCACCACCACGCATAATACGGAAATAACCGGTACTGGGACCTTGTGGATCATTTGCAGGGCTATTACTATAGTAATCAGCACTAAACCAATCACTACACCACTCCCAAACATTTCCACTCATATCATAGAGTCCATAACCATTTGGCGGAAAAGTTCCCACCTCTATAGCTTCATAAATATCTTGATAAGTCCCTTCTGTCGGATTTACGTCATAATCATAAAAGTAAGGATCAGCAGAATAACAAGCTTGTTCATCTCCATTAGTCTCATGGGATATGGTTTCTCCTCTAGGAAACCTTTTATCTTCAAGACCACCACGAGCGGCATACTCCCACTCAGCTTCAGTTGGTAGTCTTCCACCTTTCCATTCACAATAAGCATTAGCACCATACCAAGTTACCCAAACAACCGGATGATTTTCAAAATTGGACTCTACTACATAAGATCCGTTCTCTTCCTCTATTCTGGATCCGGCATACTCTAAAAAAATCCAAGTTACAGTTTCTCCACCATACTCTCCTTGAGTTGTCCCCATTGCATTCAAAAATTCACAATATTGAGTATTTGTTATTTCATATTTACTCATTTGGAAAGAGCTGATACTCACTTCGTGAAGAGGAAGCTCATAACTATTGCCTTCCCCCTTACTATCGCCCATTACAAAAGACCCTTGAGGTATTACAACCATCTCTATAGAGGACCCTCCATCAACTACAACAACCCCTTTGGTTTTAGAACCTATTAAACCACCTGTATCTTTAACTTCAAGATTAACAGTATAGGTACCTGTTGAGCTGTATTGATGAGTCGCTGTTTTTTCTAAACTCCAATCTGTATCAAAATTACCGTCATTATCAAAATCAAAGCGAACCATCAAATCATCAATATCATCCTCTTCATCGCTGGAGAGAGAAGAATCAAAAACAAAAGTGGTATCTACTGTTCCTAAGCTTGGAGAGATTGTAAAATCTGCTAACGGAGAGTTG
>PDWI01002975.1_pt1 | contig 24714 bp, 21 predicted proteins | sample 1430891 | NCBI WGS metagenome assembly PDWI01 (sample SAMN01162508, study PRJNA174530) | Oral metagenome, whole genome shotgun sequencing project. | biome: Marine environment; feature: Marine mammal; material: Swab sample of the gingival sulcus; isolation source: swab sample of gingival sulcus...
TATCAAAGACGCATCTATATACGTAACCCATTTTCCATGTCTTATCTGCACTAAATTAATAATTTCATCAGGTATCAAGAAAATTCACTTTGAAAATCCCTATCGGATTGATGAATTTGCTTTAGAACTTATCAAACAAAACAATATTGAACTTATCCAATGCGATACCAATGAAAAAAGAGAATTATTTGCAATTTAAGCTTGATATCAATACAGCATATTAGATACGACTAGTCTAGTTAATTAGAGGAGGTATTTATGCAAGACAAAAGCAAAGTCAAAATTTTAGACGTAAGTAAAATTGATGGTCTTAAATACTTAAAAAGTTTCCTAATAAATTACCAAGATAAGACAGGTAATAATAAAAAATGGGAAATGGTATCACGTGGTAATTACGAGCGATTATTAGACGAACAAAACAACAAAACTGAATACATAGACGGTATGAGCATATTTGCTCACAACCCAGAAAAAACAAAGGTTATACTAATAAAAGAGTTTCGAATTATACCTGCAAAATACGTCTACTCATTACCATCGGGCGTAAGCGATGCTGGCGAAAGTAAAGAGCAAACTGCAACAAGAGAGTTTAAAGAAGAAACTGGTCTTGACGTAGAAATATACAAATACACTAAGCCGAGATTTACTTCAGTAGGTCTAACTAACGAAAAAGTTGCCACAGCCTATGGCATATATAGTGGCACTATCTCAAATAAATATCTGACAAGCGAAGAAGACATCACTGCTTTTGAAGTTGACAGGGAAACTGCAATAAACTTAATGAATAATGAAGAAATTACCGAACGTACGTATGTTATGCTAAAACTTTTCTTTAACATTACCGATGAAGCATAGGTATAAAAAATGGCAAAACTAAAAAATTTGCCATTTTTTATACCTATATTAAATTAAAAAGTTTCATTAAACTAAAGACATTTTAAAATAAATTTTATATACTACAATTATTGCAAAAACTAAAAAAATAAATTATTAACAATATCATTTATGCAAATATATTATTAAATTTTAAATAATTAGCCCGTTTTAATTGACAATAAACAATAGTACTGTTAAACTATTTACAGTGGTATCAAAAATATTATTTCATTTTTAACTTATTAGTTTGACAAATGCTATTTTTAGGAGGCTTATATGAAAAAACTATTAGTGATTGCTTTAACTATGGCGCTACTAATATCGGGTTGTTCAAATAATTCCAGTAAAAAGCCCGCAGTAAAAAGTAATGAAAATAAAAAAATTGAAACTAGTAAAAATACCAAAAAGAAAAAACCAAAGGGTGGTAATGCCAACAACACAGTCGAAAGCTATCTTTTCAAGGCTAAACTTGCCCCCGCTAAAAAACTACTCGATATTAAAAAACTAGAAATTCCTAAAAAGTTATTTCAAGATAAAAAAATAAATATCGATAGCTTTTATGGTAATGATAGCGTTATCTTGAACATATATACCGATAATAGCTACGAAAATTATCTATACGATTTAAAAGACAAATCACATAAAAAACTACCGTCTTATCAAAATGATTTTACAAGTAGTAATGTTGAAGCCGCTGATGCTAGTAACGGTCTCATTGTTTTTCAATTTAGTAAAGAAATTAAAAAAGAAAATAATAAAAACAATTCTGAAAACGACATAAAATACGATTTAGTTTTGTATGACGTAAAAAACGCCAAATACACAAAGATAACCGAATCTATAATGGATCCAATAGTCGTAGGAAGTTGGATGCAAGCCATGATTTTTGAAAACAAGGTTTATTATACAACATACAATCTTGCAAAAGGTGATGTTGAAAATCCAAATGATAAACCTACACTAAACATTTATGATATCAAAACAGCTAAGTCTAGTGTCTATAAAAAAGACTGTGACTTACCGCTTGTCTATAATAACAAGCTAGTATTTTTAAACGAAAAAACAACCGAAAACAGTGATACAAGTGAGTTTACTATTGACACTACTGAAAAGAAATCTGCTATTAAAATAAGCGAACCAGCTAGTTACATCGCTATCGGTACTAAAAAAATATATAGTATAATTGATAAAGACAATGGATTTTCGGAAGTAAAAGAAACGCAGTCTAATAAAACCATCTTTACTTATAAACGTTTTCTTCGACAATTTGATTCTAATGACAACTTCGCCTTTTGGAACGCTGTTGACAGAACAAACCCTGTTTTATATTCAATCAAAGATGATAAATTTGTCATTTTAGACATGCTAGCTCGTAAAAATGTTGATTATATTTACAACAAGCAAAGCATAATTTATAGTATATATTATGAAGATGGCGATAACCAATTTTACTTAGTTAATAAAAAATAAGCGATAAATAATAATTAGAAAGGGGTTACTAATGAATAACAACAAACAATGTTGAAAAGCACGTAAACCAGTACTAACAGGATTGTTAGCTGTAATATGTGTAGCTGTTGTAGTAGCAGCTGTTAAATTTTTTAGCTAAACATTAGTCTAAGTCATAAACGACTGACTGTTTATTAAAAAAAAATTGCTAGATTAAAAACCTAGCAATTTTTTTATACCTATAATTAACTACTTTTTAAAAGTATCTAGTAAATTTTGGACAGTAAAGCCAAATTTCTCTAAAACTTTAGTTGATGGAGCTGATGTACCAAAACCATCCATCGAAATTATTTTACTTGAGTCTGTCATATAATCATACATACCAAGTTTGTGACCAGCCTCAACTATCACTCTATTCTTAACATCTTTCTGTAAGATTCTTGCGACATAAGCACTATCTTGCTCAGCAAAAACTTCTTTTGACAAGACACTTACGACGTTTACCTTGATACCTTCTTTAGCTAGTTCAGCTTGTGCTTGTACTGCAAGATGAACTTCGCTACCAGTTGCAATGAATAGTCCGTCAACATTTTCACCATTATCTACACCAACACGATATGCACCTTTTTCAAAGTCAATATTTTCAGTTGTAACTGTTGGTAAACCTTGTCTCGAAAGCACCATTACACTTGGTCCGTCAGTATGCTTAATTGCACTTAGGTAAGCTGCTGCTGTTTCGAATTTATCACAAGGTCTGTAAACCCTTACATTTGGCACACTTCTATACATTAGTAGATGCTCAACAGGTTGGTGTGTTGGTCCATCTTCACCAACTGCTATACTATCATGAGTAAATACGTATAATACTGGATTATTCATTAGAGCTGATAATCTAACCGCACTTTTCATATAGTCTGAAAATACGAAGAAAGTTGAACAATATGCTCTTAATCCACCGTGTAAAGTGATACCATTAGCAATAGCCGCCATTGCAAATTCTCTAATACCGAAAAAGATATTATCACCAGCTCTATTTTCTTTAGTATAATCTGGACAATCTTTCAAGTAAGTTTTAGTAGAACCGTTAAGGTCTGCCGAACCACCAACGATAGTTGGCATCTTTTTCTTTAAGTTATTAAGTACAGTGCCACCAAGTCCCCTTGTTGCATCACCGTCTTTTGCACCTTCCAGTAAATCACCTAAACTTACTTCAAATTTACCGTCCAACCAACTGTTAAATCTATCATATTCTGCCTTGTTTTTAGCTTTTAAATTTTCTAAACTTTTATTCCATTCGTTAAGCTGATTTGCCTTAGCATCGATGATTTCTTTCATGTGACTATAAACTTCGTCTTCTACATAAAAACTTTTAGCAGGGTCTAAACCTAAAAATTCTTTTGTTTTTACTATTTCTTCTGCACCTAATGGAGCACCATGAGCTGCCGATTTACCCGACTTGTTTGGACTACCATAACCAATGACAGTTTTTACTTCTATTAAAGTTGGTCTTTCTGTATCCGCTTTAGCTTGAAGAATAGCCTTATCGATTGCCTCTAAATCATTACCATCTTCGACAACGATAGTTTGCCAGCCATATGCCTCGTATCTTTTAAGGACATCTTCAGTAAACGCAATATCCGTGCTACCATCAATTGTTATTTTGTTACTATCATATAAGACGATTAATTTAGCAAGACCTAGATGACCAGCCAGTGAAGCCGCCTCTGAACTAATCCCCTCTTGGAAACATCCATCGCCCGCAATTGCATAAGTATAGTGGTCTATAAGTTTTTCTTCTTTGTTAAATTCGGCTGCTAATCTTGTTTCAGCAATCGCAAAACCAACAGCAGTTGAAATACCTTGTCCAAGTGGACCTGTTGTCATATCAACTCCGTCAGTATCAAGCACTTCTGGATGACCTGGTGTATTTGAACCTAACTGTCTAAAGTTCTTGATATCGTCCATACTTACTTTATAACCAAATAAATGTAGTAAAGAATACTCTAGCATTGAACCATGTCCAGCTGAAAGTATAAACCTATCCCTATCAATCCAATTAGAATCACTACTACTTGCTTTTAAGTGGTTTTTCCATAAAACATAAGCCATTGATGCAGAACCCATCGGCATACCTGGATGACCAGATTTAGCTTTCTCTATGGCATCCATCGAAAGACCCCTAATCGTATTAACTACTTTCTCATCGATACTTCTCATTTCTCCTCCTTATAGAACCCTTGTACGACCAGAATAAACAATTCCATTATCACTGTCTATTGTTATTTCCTTGCCATCTTCTAATATATTTAACGCATCTTCAGCTCCTACAATAGTTGGCACATCTAAGTTTAAGCCAACAATCGCTGCATGCGAAGTAAATCCACCACATTCCACTATCATTGCGCTAGCTTTTTCAATTGCAGGCATTATCTCTTTAGATGTATTTTTAATTACTAAAATATCACCTTCCTGCACTAATTTATTTGCATCTTCTATATTATTTACAATTCTTGTTTTACCTGTGACTACTTTTTTGCCAATACCAACACCTTTAAGTAAAATTTCACCAACTAAATGCACTCTCATTAAATTGGTTGCTCCAGCTACACCAACAGGTACACCTGCTGTAAATACAATCATGTCACCACGTTCAATATAACCTGCCTCTAAAGTTGTCGATAATGAATAATCAAAAATTTGCTCGATATTATCATGTTTTTCAGCGGGGATAGTTGTCACACCCCAAAATAGTTCTAACTTTCTACGTACTGAGTTTTTAGTACAAGCCGCAACTATATGTGCTTTTGGTCTTAGATTACTGATTTTTTTAGCTGTAAAACCACTAGAAGTAGCTGTAATAATTGCTTTTGCATCTAAATTGTTAGCCGATGAAACAGTTGCATGTGAAACTACAAAAGTTACATCTCTTTTTAAAGTCTTTTCCCTTTCATTAAGAATTCGCTCATGGTCTAAAGTATTTTCAGTAGTTTTAGCAATTGTTGCCATAGTTCTAACCGCTTCAACCGGATACTCACCAGCTGCCGTTTCCCCCGATAACATGATAGCATCTGTACCATCAAGTATTGCATTAGCTACGTCAGTAGACTCTGCCCTTGTTGGTCGTGGATTTCTTATCATTGAATCGAGCATTTGCGTAGCTGTAACTACTGGTTTACCAGCAATATTACACTTTGAAATTATTTCCTTTTGCACTAGTGGTACTTTTTCTATTGGTATTTCTACCCCCAAATCACCTCTAGCAACCATAATACCATCAGAAACTCTGATAATTTCATCGATGTTTTTTACGCCTTCTTCATTTTCAATTTTAGAAATGATACCGATTTCTTTACCACCATTGTTTTCTAGTACATTACGAATCGCAAGTACATCATCAGCTTTTCGAACAAATGATGCCGCTACATAGTCGACCCCATTTTTAGCACCGAAGATAATATCAGCAATATCACGCTCGGTAATCGCAGGTAGATTAACGCTTACACCTGGCAGATTAACACCTTTATGATTTTTGATAATACCATCATTTTTTACATCAAGTAGGACATCAGTGTCAGATAGTTTTTCTTTTACCACAAGTTCAACCAAACCATCATCTATCAAAACCCTATCTCCGATTGCTAAATCCTTTACAAAACCATCATAGTTCACAGCACAAATCTTATCATCACCAAGTACATCGCGAGTGGTAAGTGTGTACTCTGTACCCTTAACAAGTTCAACTTCTTTAACAGAAAATTCCTTTGTTCTAATTTCAGGACCTTTAGTATCCAGCATAATAGCAATTGGTTTTGCTAATTCACTTCTAACCGATTTGACCATATCTATAACTTTTTTATGCGACTCATGGTCACCATGTGAAAAGTTAAGTCTTGCTACGTTAAGTCCTTCAGCAATCAACTTTTTAAATACTTCTTTATTTGTACTAGCGGGTCCCAGTGTACATATAATTTTGGTTTTTTTCATTTGAGTCCTCCTATCTTTCTAAATTGACAGTATATCAGCTAACTCGAAAATCGATTCATCAATTTCTTTTCTCATTTCAAGTGCATCATGTATATCCATATCAAAAACATCGCTTCCTTTAACTCCGATAACTCTTGACGTTTTCCCCTCCAGTAAAATCTTAATTGCGTGATTCGCCATACTACTTGCCAAATTTCTATCATAAACAGTCGGGCTACCACCACGTTGTAAATGACCTAGTATAGTTACTCTAGTTTGGATACGAATCCTTTCACTAATTAAGTGCGAAAGTTTATAGGCACTCATCGCTCCCTCGGCAACAATTAATATATGGTGTACCTTGCCTCTTTTTTCACCCTCTTCTAGTTTCTTGCAAATTGTTTCAATATCAGCATCTCTTTCAGGAACTACGATAGCGTCAGCTCCACCTGCTAAACCAGCATAAAGTGCTAAATCACCACAATTTCTACCCATTACTTCAATAATGTTTGCTCTACCATGAGAAGATGAAGTATCACGTAAGTTTGTTATCGCAAGTGCAACAGTGTTTAACGCTGTGTCAAAACCGATAGTTTTGTCTGTGTATTGTAAGTCATTATCGATAGTACCTGGTATGCCTATTGCATTGATACCAGCCTCTGATAACTTTTTAGCTCCCCTAAACGAACCGTCACCACCGATAACGACAACTCCATCAATTTCATATTTTTTCAGCGTAGTCAAAGCTCTATTAAAACCATCATCAGTCTTAAATTCTTCGCACCTTGCTGTTTGGAGTTTAGTTCCGCCTCGGTGTATGATGTCACCAACTGACCTCAAATCCATTGGCACAATATCATCGTCCACCAGACCACGATAGCCCTTATGAGAACCAAATACTTTTAGCCCGTGATATATTCCTAATCTTACCACAGCTCTAATTGCTGCATTCATCCCTGGGGCGTCACCACCACTTGTAAGCACTACTATTCGCTTCATAATACCTCCTCGATAGATACATTGGGTTTTGTGTAACGCTCGTAAAATTTGTCGAGCACGACACTGTTTATAAGAATCTTTGTTTTGTAATCTCTTTTTTGACCTGACTTTTCGATAAATCTAATTTTAAAACCAGTTTTAGACGGTGTTAGACTCTGTAAAAAATCTCTATCTTCAGAATTAAGCGAATCTTTGTAGATAACTAGCATCTTTTGAGAGCTACATTTACAAGTTCCGATTAGTTCAATTTCTTTGTTTGCCAGATACATTTTATCATATTCAGCACAATTTATATATTTAAAATTATTTATATTTATGTCAAAATTTTCCATATCAAACAAAGTTATCTGATTTTCGTAGATAGATTTTTTACTATTTTGCCTTTGTACTTCGTCAAAGTTCAAAATCATAGATGCTCTTGAAAGTCCAAATATATCAAAAGCACCTGCTAAGATTAGACTTTCCATACATTTTTTATTAACAAACTTCTGCTCCAAAAGTGTTACAAATTCAATAAACCCCGCACTTCCGCTTTTGAATTTATAACTTTTACGCCTTTCTTCGATATACTTAGCTGGATTTTTACCAACATTTTTAATACCAGATAAACCATACCTTACATCCGAACCAGCAGGACTAAAAGTACTACTACTTCTTAAAACGCAAGGTTTTAAAAGCCTGCAGCCAAAATGTGACATTTCCTTGATGTACTCATCAATACTACTTTTCTTATCGTAGTTTGAAAAAAGAGCACTATAAAACTGACTAGTAAAGTTCGCTTTTAAATATGCTGTCTGATATGATATTGTAGCATAGCCAACCGCATGCGACTTATTAAAAGCATATTCAGCAAATTTAAGCATATCTTCAAAAACTTTATTAGCACTTGCAGGACTAGCACCGTTTGAAATACTTTGCTCTATAAAATTTTTACGTTCTTTTTCAATTTCCGTATGTTTTTTCTTACTCATAGCCCTACGTATAATATCGGCTTTTGCGTAAGTAAAACCAGCTAATTTTCTAGTTATTTCGATAACTTGTTCTTGATAGACTAGGCAACCATTGGTACTACTAAGTATTTCGTCAACAATTTTTATTCCATATCCTTGATAAGATTTTTTTTCTCTATTTTTTAAAAACTTAGGTATCGAGTCCATAGGTCCTGGCCTATATAAAGATATACCAACAACAATATCTTCTAAATTTTTAGGTCGTAAGTTCTTCAAAAACTTTTTCATACCAGTTGATTCTAGCTGAAAAACCCCCATAGTAAGACCTTTGCCAATTATCTCATAGGCTTTTTGATTATCAAAAAGAATTTCAAAACTGCTTTTATCTATTTTATCGCCAGATTCTTCGATTAACTTTATAGTATCTGAAATAAGTCCTAAACTTATTAAACCTAAAAAATCCATTTTTAAAAAGCCTAACTGTTCAATATACGTCATATTAAACTGGGTCAAGACAGTTTCACCTTGAACATAAACAGGAGTTAAATTAGCAACATCATCTTCCGTAATCACCACCCCTGCCGCATGAGTCGACACATGGCGTGGCATTCCACAAATGGCTTTCGCAATATCAATTATTTTTTTTACCTTATTATCATGTAAATAAAGATTGCGTAGTTCAGCACTACTAGACAATGCTTTTTCCATAGTTGTATCCGGTCTTGAACTTATTAAACCAGTCACTTTACCGACAAGTTTTAAATCAACATTTAAAACTCTTGCCACATCTCTAATTCCAGCCTTTACACCAAACGTACCAAACGTCGCAATATTAGCTATTTTTTTTCGTCCATATTTCTGAATAACATAGTCGATAACCTGTTGTCGTTTTGTATGTTCAAAATCAATATCGATATCAGGCATAGTTACCCGTTCTGGATTTAAAAACCTTTCAAAAATCAAATCGTACTTAATCGGGTCAACATCTGTGATACCCAGTGCATAAGCTGTCAAGCTACCGCCAGCCGAACCACGACCTGCCCCAACTCTAATCCCATTACGCTTAGCATACCTTATAAAATCTGCCACAATTAAGAAGTAGTCAATATAACCCATCGTCTTAATCGTTTCTATTTCCCTGTCTAGTCTTTCAGTCAACTTTTGATAGCCATCATCGAACTTGGACTTGATATTATATCTTTGGTACATTCCTTGATAACAAACTCGCTTGAAATATTTAAGCTCGTTTTCACCTTTATAATCTTTAAATTTCGGTAAATGCGTGCTGTTAAAATCAAATGTGAAATTACAACTCTCCGCTATTTCGACAGTATTTTGAATAGCTTTAGGATTATCTGCGAAAAGTTTTAGCATCTCATCAGCAGGTCTTAGATAAAATTTACCATTATCATATATACTAACAGTTTTATCTTCCATCGCTTTATTATTTTTGATACAGTTTAAAACCTTTAGATAGTAGCAATCTTCGCTATTTAGATACCTAATTTCATTTACAGCAACTAGCTTAATATCACTATTTTGATATAGCTTTTCTAGTAGAGCCGAAACTCTGTTTGTGTCCTCATCAAGGTCTTTCGAAATGGCAACATAATAATTTTTTTGAAAAATCATTGCCATTTTGTTGACATAATCTACTACTTGATTAACATTTTCTTGACTAGCTAGACTGTATAGCTTAGAACTAATCCCACCATCAAGCACGACAAGAGATTCTTTATGACTTAAAAAATTGTTAAAAGTTATATAGGGCTCGTCAACATCGTTTTGATAAGACAGAGCATTTAATTTAAGTAAATTTTGATAACCTTTTTCATCTTTGATTAATAGTGTAATCCAGTATTTATTATTACCAGATATTATACGAATTTTCATACCAAAGATAGCCTTTATATTATATTTTTTAGCCACCTTATAAAAATCCATCATGCCAAACAAAACAGCTTCGTCAGTTAGCGTAATCGCCTTGAAACCAAGCTCTGATAATTTCAAAAATAAATCATCAATTTTAACAAAACTATTTAACAAACTATATTCTGATTGTAAAGATAGATGTACGAAATCCATATATGCCTCCCTTTGCCCAAGTTTTATTATACCACAAAAATCAAACTTTAACATGAAAAATAACGCTCTACACAGCTTATTTGCTAATTCAAACTATTAATTATTTGTTAAATTCCGACTAAACATTGACAGATTAGTTCAAACACGATATAATTCAATTGTTTTACAAAATAAACAATTTACAGTTCAACGACAGAAAGGATATTGACGGATATGGATAAATCTGATTTCATTGTTTTAAAAACACTTATTTTAATATTTTTAGCAATTGCTTTTTTCAAGCCAGATATGCTAACCCACGGACTATATTGTAAAGGATTAGATATCGGTGTGGTTATTTGTCGAGGAATTTTTATTTGCTATGGACTTCATACTATATCACAAATTGTTGAAAAAATTAAAACTCCAGAAGACAGCAACAAAAACAGTTCAACAAAAAACTAAAATAAAAAAAAGTATAATTAACTATAAAAGTTTCAAATAGAAAACGATAAACCCACTTCATATTACTTTTTCTAAGTAATTTACTAATATATTAAAGTGCTGTTTACTTAGTCTTTAGTAAACGTAATTCATTAAATAAGTTGATGCTCGCTTTATTAGTTAAAGCTCATCAACTTATTTTTTATTTTAATGTTTTTAACAAACCTAACTATTTCATATATATTTTTTAAGAAAAATTTATATATTAATTAACCATTAATCATCTATTAAATATAAGTGAAATATTAGCTAAAACATTGACACCTAATTTAAAACAAGATATAATTCCTTTATAATAAAAAACAAAAAATAAACAATGTGCCAAACTAAACCGGCACAAAACAAAAGAAAGGATGAGTTATCATATGAATACAAAAAAATATGTTGCTATTAGATTACTTGTTTTAATAACACTAATAGTAATTTTCTTTGTGAAAAATCCAATAAACAACTACTTATATTACACATTAGGGCATGCAGTTTACTTTGTTTACTTCCCCTTACCATTTTATGCAATTTACTCCTTAACAAAAATTGCTGAGAAAATTGTAGCAGAAAAGAAAAAGAAAAAAATAAACAATGTGCCAAACTAAACCGGCACAAAACAAATGAAAGGATGAGTTATCATATGAATACAAAAAAATATGTTGCTATTAGATTACTTATTTTAATACCGTTAGTAATTATTTTCTTTACGGAAAATCCAATACTAATGTATATAGAATCCAAAATAGTCTGGTACGTTGTACCTGTTTGGTTAGGTGTTATCTTTTATACAATTCACTCTTTAACAAAAATTGCTGAGAAGATTGTAGCAGAAAAGAAAAAGAAAAAGAAAAAAATAAACAATGTGCCAAACTAAAACGGCACAAAACAAATGAGAGGATGAGTTATCATATGAATACAAAAAAATATGTTGCTATTAGATTACTTGTTTTAATAATAATAGGGGTAATTTTAATTCCGCAAAATCCAATAAACAACTACTTAAATTACACATTAGGTCAAGCAGTTTTCATTATTTACTACCCGCTTCCCTTTTATGTAATTTACTCCTTAACAAAAATTGCTGAGAAGATTATAGCAGAAAAGAAAAACAAACAAGGTGCCAAGCTAAAACAGCACGAAAAAAATGAAAAAATGAGTTACCATATGAATACAAAAAAATATGTTGCTATTAGATTACTTGTTTTAATAATACTTGGAGCAATTTTATTTGTGGAAAATCCAATAATCATCTACTTAGATTACATATTAGGTTTTGGAACTTTAATTGTTTACTATGCCTTTCCCTTTTATGTAATTTACTCCTTAGCAAAAATTGCTAAAAAATTGTAGCAGAAAAGAAAAACCAAAACAAAGAATGACTAAAAGAAAAGAAAAACTTCTGATTAAGATAACTATAAGGTTATGTCTTAATCAGAAGTTTTTTATTTTTACAATAATCCGACACCGTCAGCGATATCTATAAATTTTTCGTAATATGAGCTATAAATATTGACAACGTAAAGAAAATAATATAACATTTAGCATTATAAAATAGCAGAGAGACAAATAATAAGGTGAAAATTTATGAGAAAATTTAATTTAATACGTAAAATAGCATATATCTTTTTAGCAATTATTGGAATTATAGTTCTTTATTTTATCTCTTACTACTTTTATAGTAGTTATAATACGAAACGCCAATTAATTAATGATATTAAAGTTTCTAAAGATATAAGTTTTTATACTATGTGCAACGTTGATTCTAAAACATATGACGTAACTGTTATTTTAGATAAAAACGAACGCGATATATTAGCTAATATTTTTAAACACGCCAAAGTATCTACACAAATTCAAAGAATTAAGTCTGCACCGTCTTATTACTTCAAATTTGATAATTATACATTGGAAGTAGCACCATTTGCTGAAATCGGCATAAATTTTGATGGCATCCCCGATAGATATACCTTAGATAAAAAGACAGATAGTGAACTAGAAAAACTGTGTAAAGAATTAGTTGAAAAATGGAAAAAAGATAATATAAATAAAACTTCTGATTAAGATATTCAATAAAATTCTATCTTAATCAGAAGTTTTTTATTTTTACATAAATATTTTGCTTACAGAATCGTTATTGAAAACTCTTCTAATTGATTCAGCAAACATATGAGATACTGATAAAGTGTGCATCTTATCAAGCATCTTTTCTTCAGGTAAGTAAATTGTATCAAGTACAACCAACTTTTCGATTACTGAATTATCAATTCTTTCCAATGCCGGTCCAGATAAAACACCATGTGTACAGCAAGCATAAACTTTTTTAGCACCAAATTCTCTTAGAGCATTAGCACTGTTAGTAATTGTTCCAGCTGTATCAATCATATCATCAAGTAAAATAACATTTTTGCCCTCGATATCACCGATAATATTCATAACCTCTGAAACGTTTGCCATTGGTCTTCTTTTATCAATAATAGCAATAGGTGCATTTAATATCTCTGCAAAATCCCTTGAACGTGTAACACTACCCAAATCTGGTGATACAACAACAAGGTCTTCAATATCCATCTTTAAGAAATACTGGGCAAGAATTGGTCCACCAATTAAGTGGTCAACAGGTATATTGAAATATCCCTGTATCTGACTAGCATGCAAGTCCATAGTAAGCACCCTATCAGCACCTGCCGCTGTTAAAATATCGGCAACCAACTTAGCTGAGATTGGATCTCTAGGTTTTGCTTTTCGATCTTGTCTAGCATATCCATAGTAAGGAATAACTGCAATTATTCTGCCCGCTGACGCTCTTTTCAAAGCATCAATCATTATCAAAAGTTCCATTAAATATTTGTTGACATGCGGTGGACTTACCGACTGTACTACAAACACATCTGCTCCTCTAACAGTCTCATTTATATTGACTGTTATCTCTCCATCTGAGAACGTGCTAACAACAGCATCACCTAACGGAATTCCAAGTTCTTTTGAAATTTTTTCAGCTAGTGCTCTGTTAGAGTTTCCCGAGAAAAGTTTAATCTTTCTCCCTCTGTTATGCATCTTATCCTCCATACATACTTTTGCATTAGTTTTCCCAGCTATTTTAAGGAAAAATAAATAATTATTCTTTATTTTTCTTTAAACTCCAACCTTTTTTATTAGTTTGTCTACTTCTTGCAATAGCAAAACCTTTATCGTCTATATCTTCTGTAATAGTAGAACCTGCAGCTATAAATGATTCGTCACCTACATTTACTGGTGACACAATATTTACATTACAACCAATAAAACAGTCATTGCCCACGACCGAACGATATTTGTTTTGACCATCATAATTTACAAAAACAACTCCACAACCAATATTGACTCTTTCACCCACATCACTATCACCAATGTAAGTTAAATGTGATGCTTTTGAACCGTTACCGATAGTTGAATTTTTAACCTCTACAAAATCTCCTATCTTAACATTTTCACCAATTTGGCAATTTGGTCTTAGGTAAGCATAAGGTCCAATTTTGGTATGACTTTTAACCGTAGACTGCAAAATAGTCGAATTTTTAACTGTCACATCATCTGCCAGTTTGCTATTTTGTATTTTTGAATTATCTTCAACTCTACTACCCCTGCCAATTTTAGAATTAAGTATTGTAACATTAGGTCCTATAACAGCATTTTCAAGTATAACAGAACCATCACTAATCATTGTCATTGGTTTTATTACTACGCCTTCCTTGATATCCACATTTGGTGAAATATAAGTGGTAGTCTTATCGACAATAAATACACCTTGCGATAAAAAGCGGTCGTTGATAAGTCTTTTAACCTTTTCCATTATAGTTTGGACTGATTTTAAATCAGTTGCCATATCAATGGTAATTTGTTCATCAATATCAATCCTTGCATAATCAATATCCTCAGAGTTAAATTCAGTAAGTTCTAACTCCTCTTCACTAACGATAATGATTGCAGTATTGTTATAGAAAAACACCCTACTACCTGCGTGACTTTCGATAATTCTTTTAAGTTTAGTTTGATTTTCAACAAAAATATCATTTCGCATATATATGTGATAATCTATCTCTAATTCAGATAGCCCAAAACTCGAATCTTCAAGCATTGATTTTGGTAAATAATTATCCACTTCTGCGCCAAATTTTTGACGAAAATCATAATAATTAGCCGTTTTTAATTTTTTTACTATCATCGTCCCTCCGTTCCACAGTTAATTATATATCATTAATTAAATTCTTGCAATGTACATTCCTTTAACATTTAAACTAATATATTACGATTACATAAAATTTAAAATTGGTTTTAAATCAGCATCGATTATATAAACATAAAAACTTTTAACCTAATTGCCGTTATTTCAAGATTTGTAAGATTTAGCTAAGATTTTTAAACTTTATCTAAAATTAATTTAGACAAAAAAACAGCTAGACGCTGAGGGGCATCTAGCCTAGAGACTTGGATTATTTTTATGATTAGGAGGAAAAAACAATGAAACAAATTTTGGTAGTATGAACCAACACATTGTAATGTGAAAAATGTTTCAAAAAAATAATATTCTTCATAATTCCTACACTAATACTATCGGTAACTTTGTCAAAACCTTTAGCAATAATATCAAATTATTAGCTATTATTATATCCATTACCTATCACTAAATTATGTATATAACAGTTTATACTATATATTCAAAAAAAATAAACTTTTCATAATAAAAATTTAAAATATTTGTCAGATTTACAAATCAATATTATGGGTAAAATCAAGTATAATTATATGTAAAATTTACTTTCAAAATAAGGAGAAAATATGAAAGCATTAACGATTAATAATTTAAAAGTATCGATAAATGAAAAGCCTATACTTAAAGGCGTTGACTTAGAAATGAACAAAGGCGAAATCCATGTAATAATGGGACAAAACGGTAGTGGTAAGTCTACTCTGGCTGCCACAATAGCTGGTAACCCAGCATTTGATGTTGACGAAGGCAGTATCGAGTTTTATGGTGAAGACTTACTAGAACTAGAAGTTTTCGAAAGAGCAAGAAAAGGTATATTTTTATCATTCCAAAATCCAGAAGAAATACCTGGACTTGAAATCGAGCATTTTCTAAAAATGGCAAAGGAAAACATAACTGGCAAAAAGATATCCGCTTTTCAATTTCACACCGAGCTATTAAGCACAATGAAAGAATTTGATATACCTGAAAGCTATGCTACCAGATGCTTAAACGAAGGTTTCTCAGGTGGCGAAAAAAAGAAAAGTGAAATCTTGCAGATGGCTGTACTAAAACCAAAGTTCATTATTCTTGATGAAACTGACTCAGGACTAGACGTTGACGCTATCAAAACTGTATTTGCTGGTATATCTAAAATTTTAGCCAAAAACAAAGAAATGAACGCTATCGTAATTACACATTACAACAAAGTGCTTGACTACCTAACACCTGATAAAGTTCATGTAATGTCTGATGGAAAAATCATTAAATCTGGTGGCATGGAACTAGCCAAGATGATTGAATCAAACGGTTACGAAAGTGTTTTAAAAGAATATACGGAGACAAATAGTAATGAATAATTCAAATGATAATAAAAATAACAATGAAAAAAAGCATGACAGTCCAAATGTAGAAAAAATTACATTCAGGCACATTGATGCTCCCGACGAGCATGAAGATGCTTTATTTCAAGCCCGCAAAAGAACCTACGTATCGGACATCGAACGTGGTGATTATGATATAATCGACGAGGTTGATTACAAATATTCTACCAATGTTGGTCTGAACGAAGACGTGGTTAAAAAAATATCAGCTCGAAAAAATGAAGCTGATTGGGTGCGTGACCTGAGATTAGAATCACTTAGGGAATTTTACAAAAGAGAAATGCCAGACTGGGGAGCTGATTTAAGCGACTTTAACGTAGATGATATCATTCACTATATTGAACCCGACGCTAAGTATATGTCAACTAGCTGGGATGAAGTTCCCGCTGAAATCAAAACAACCTTTGAACGACTTGGCATACCAGAAGCCGAACAAAAATCTTTAGCTGGTGTTGGTGCACAATACGATTCACTTATGGTTTACCACAGTTTACAAAAGGAACTAGCTGATCAAGGCGTAATTTACACTGATATTGAAGTAGCTCTCAAAGAGCATGAAGAGCTTGTTAAAGAATACTTTATGAAAATCATCACACCTGACTATCATAAATTTGCCGCTTTGCATGGCGCAGTATGGTCTGGTGGTTCGTTTGTTTATGTCCCAAAAGGTGTCAAAGTTGAAATGCCACTCCAGTCATATTTTAGACTTAATGCCAACCAATCAGGACAATTCGAGCATACCTTAATCGTGGTTGATGAAGGTGCATACCTACACTTTATCGAAGGTTGTTCCGCACCAAAATATTACAAAAATGCCCTTCATGCTGGTGCAGTTGAACTTGTCATAAAAAAAGGCGCTAAACTCCGTTACTCAACCATTGAAAACTGGTCGAGAAATTTATATAACTTAAACACAAAATTGGCTGTTGTCGAAGAAGATGGTGTAATCGAATGGATTTCTGGTTCATTTGGTTCAAGAGCCACTATGCTCTACCCTACTAGTATCTTAAAAGGCGACCGAGCAAAAAGCGAATTTACTGGCATCACTTTTGCTGGCGAAGGACAATGCCTCGACACAGGTGCAAAAAATATCCACATTGGTAAAAATACTTCATCTGAGGTAAAAAGTAAATCTATCGCCAAAGGTGGTGGTGAAGCAAACTATCGTTCTTTACTACACATTGGTAAAAATGCGTCTGGCTCAAAAGCTTACGCCTTATGTGACTCACTGATGCTTGATAACATGTCAAGATGTGACACCGTACCAATGCTCGAAGTTGAAAATGATAACGTCGACATTGGTCACGAGGCTAAAATCGGTCGAATCAGCGACTCTATGATTTACTACTTAATGCAACGTGGTATTGATGAAGAAGAAGCTAAATCAATGATTATAAAAGGTTATATTGAACCTATCGCTAAAGAATTACCGCTTGAGTATGCGGTGGAATTAAACCAACTTATCAGCCTTGAACTTGAAGGCACAATTGGATAAGATAAATTAAAAATACGAGGAAATTATGAATATTGCAAAATACAAAAGAATAGACGCAGAGATTTTAGATATCAACACTAAAAAATTTGACAATTTAGAGATAAGTTGTTCGCTAGCTGACGGCTATACTTACCAAAATATCAATGACTATCTTTCCACTTGCGACAAGATTACATTAGATAAACTGATGTATTCGGGCAGGTCCGATAGAGAAAAAAACACTGGTCTTGGTAGCGTTGTCAAAGAGGATTTAATTCAGAAACGCAATAGTGGATTCTATCTAAAAATCGACAAGAACTTCAAAGAAGATGATTTTATTATCATCAACTATAAATTAGACGAAACAAATGATGTCTTATTTGACTTTAATGTCATCGATATTTCAGAAAACATCAACGCTACTGTCGTGATAAACTACGAAGGTGGCTGTCAAGACGCTTTCAGAAGTGGTTTCTACTATGTCAATCTACAAAAAGAGTCGTCGCTTGACCTTATCAAAGTTCAAGACTTCTCCGATCAAAGCACTAATGTTGAAACAGCTAGAATCGAAACTGCTGAAAGAGCCAAATTAAATTACTACCCTATTGAGCTAGGCTCTGGTGTATGCCTTACATCATGCTCAACTTACCAGGTAGAAGAATGGTCAGAAGTAACAATCCACCCACTTTTCTTTGTCGATGATTATCGTAAGGCTGACTATGAACAAAACTTAATCGTAAACGGACCAAACAGTCTTGGTCTAATTAACGCCAAAGGGTGTGTAAAAGATAACGCAAGAAAAGTATTTAGAGGAAATGTCTTTTTAAATAAAGGTTGTCGTCGCTCAATCGGTAGATTTTCCGATAAAAGTGTCATTATGAACCCAGGTATCAAAGCACATACGATACCAACAATTTTCTGTGACGAAGATGATGTAATCGGTGAACACGCTGGTAGTTTCGAACCGCTCAAAGTTACTGAACTTTACTATTTGATGAGTCGTGGTTTTGAAAAGAAAGAAGCCAAAAAAATACTGGTTAAATCATCATTTTTACCAGCAATAAGTTTGATAAACGATGCCGAGCTACGCGAAAAATTAATTGCAAAACTAGACTACAAACTTGATAAATAGGAGGCAACATGTCATATAAAAAGGACTTTCCTATTTTTAACAACAAGACAGACTTTCACTATCTCGATACAGCTGCAACCAGTCAAAAACCCAAAGTGGTTATCGATAGCTTAACAGATTACTATACCAACTTCAATGGTAATGCTGGTCGCGGTTCACACCAACTGGCTATCCAGTCGAAACTCTTGATAGAAGAAACTCGTCAAAAGACTGCAAAATTTATAAACGCTAGTAGTGAAAAAGAAATCGTTTTTACTAAAAACGCTACCGAAGCTCTAAATATAATAATAAAAGGTTACTTTGCAAACATCTTAAAACAAGGTGACGAAGTTATCATTGGCGTGTCTAATCACCACGCCAATCTTGTTGGCTGGCAAGAGATATGTAATAGCAAAAACGCTACTCTAAAATATATACCAGTCGATGAAAATGGCGACTTTGATATGACAGCATACCAAAACATGCTTAGCGAAAATACAAAGGTAGTATCTTTTTCTTCAATGGTAAATGCAACAGGCGTGATTAACGACAGCGAAACAATAATAAAGCTAGCCAAAAAATACAACGCTTTAACTGTGGTAGACGCATCTCAATACATACACCACAGGGCAATTGATGTCAACAAACTTGACTGTGATTTTTTAGTCTTTTCGGCACATAAAATTTTCGCAACGCTAGGCACTGGCGTACTATATGGCAAAGACGATATACTAAGCAAAGTAAATCCGCTACTTCACGGTGGCGATATGATTGAATATGTCGAACTAACCTCTGCAACCTACAAAGATTCACCAAATAAATTTGAAGGTGGCACCAAAAACACCGCCGCCATTCACAGTCTAAAAGTTGCAATTGACTACATTGATAGTATTGGCTATAGCGAAATCGAGAACTACATTGATGACTTATATAATTACGCTATCCAAAAATTAAATAACATCGAAAACGTGATAGTTTATGCTAGTAAGGCTAAAGAAAAATCTGGGATAATTGCTTTTAATTTAAAAGACATCCATTCCCACGACACAGCCCACATCTTAAACGAATATGGTGTCATGGTTCGCTCAGGACATCACTGTACGCAACCACTGATGAAAGCGATGAACATCGCCTCTTGTTGTCGGGCAAGTTTCTCTATATACAACGATAAAGATGATATTGATAAACTAATAATTGGCATACAAAAAGCACTTGAAATATTCAATTTTAATTAAGTTGATTAAGTTGATTATTAGCAAATTTTAATTATACAGGAAGAAGGATAAGAAATGGATTTAGATAAACTATACCAACGAACAATTATGGAATACGCTGCCATAAAAGATTACAAACACGATATCGAAGATGCAACAGCTATCGAAAGAGGTCATAATCCTAGTTGCGGAGATGACCTCACACTACTCATCAAAGTAGAAGATGATATTATCAAAGACGCATCTTTTCTTGGCAGTGGTTGTGCTATCTCAACCGCCTCTACTAATATGTTGATTAGTTTACTTATCGATACTAGCATTGAGCAAGTTAAAATTATACTAGATACATATTTTAAAATGATGAAAAATAAAGAACTCAGTAGCGAAGAAATTAGTATTTTACAAGATGCTGAAATTTTAAAAATCACATCTAATATGCCTGCCAGAATAAAATGTGCTACATTAAGCTGGCACTCATTAAAAATTATGCTAGAACAAAAACTGTAGATTAAAATAAAATGCTAATCTAATTTTAAAAAACTATAAAATTAGCCAAATAGGTTTTCATAAAGCGTACATTCACAACATAACAACGCCCACCGAAAACTTATTTGGCTTTTATATTAATCTAATATAGCATATCTAATGCTACAACAAATCTACATCAAGGCAAGTAAAGTCTTTAAGATATATCTTAGAAATTTCTTTTATCGCCTGCTCATCTGAACTAGAAGTTGTATCATGCACCCCAACAGGTGTTAAGTTTAACTTTTCCGCATTTTCTAGTGCATAAAGCGCATCATCAAATACATAAGTATTTTCAGGCTTTGTTTGCAACTTAGCCAATGCCTTTTCAAAAAATTCAACACTCTCTTTAGAACAGCCTGCAATATCTGGAGTAAGTACAAAATCCATATATTCCATTAAGCCCAACCTATTTATACCTAGCATGGCATGCCTACTATCCGTCGCAGTTGTAATACACATCTTAAAATTCTTATCTTTTAACTGTTCTAACTTTTCTCTAACACCACATTTCAATTCAAAATCTTCTTTATAATACTTCTCGGCTATTTTATCCATATACTCATACATATCATCAAAACTTACGCTATAATTATAAAATTCTGAAAAAGCTTTTTGAGCATCATGCCTTGAAACAGCTTTTAATTTTTCAGTCAAAAGTGGGTCATACTCTAGACCCTTTGATTCAACATAGCCTTTTTCCAAATTTTGCCATGCCCCCATTGAGTCAATCAATGTACCATCTAAATCAAAACAAATACCTTTCATTTTATTTTTCCTTTCTACACCTTAAGCCATACGACTGTATTTAATAGTGAAATTTATTTAAAATATACCATTCAATATAGGTAAACAAGTTTCCACAAAGTTATTACTTAATAAGTATACCATAGATTTTATTTTTACCTAGATAAAATTTGCTAAATTTATTTAACATATGAAAATACTAAAGTTTAACAAGCAATCATTAATTTGCACCGAATATTGTACAACATTTGGTGCAAAATGTCCAATGTTATATTAAATACTACTATTGCAAATTTTTATTATTAAATTGTCATTTTATAATTCAAATTGTTTTTATTTTTTTTAAAATTTGATTTAAGTGTTTAATTTTTTTTGTTTTTATAGTAAAATTATTTGGGGTTATTTAGCATAACTACAAATAATGCTATCTATATAAGTAACACGACCTACTTCGCAAAGCTTTCGTTCACAATTCAAACATCTAACTTTAACTTACTATATATTGTATAGATAAACCATTTAACTACAACATAATATGTTCACAATTACAAATATGAACTTTAAGTAAATGATATACAATTTTATTGAGAAATATAATGATTTATGATAGAATGAGTAATGCTTTGCAGTTGTTAATTTTAATTTAATAAAAAATTAACTAAAATCACATAATAATGATATTGAGAGCATGAGTATAATAATATAGAAAAAAACAGGAGGATTTATGAAAATTAACAGGGATTTAATCAAAACAGACCTATACGAAGCAGTTAACAAAGAATATCTAAGCACTTTAGAAATTCCAGCTGACAAACGTTCAATTGGTGCTTTTGTAAAGATTGATATGGATATTGAAAAACAATTACTAAATGATTTCAACAACGTTGCACTAGATGATGAATTTGTTACTCCAGAAATGACTAATTACTTAAAGTTTTACCGTTCGATAGTGAATAATAAAAACAGAGATTTAACTGCCAATCACCCAGTTCACGAAGTAATCAAAAAGATAACAGATATAAAAACTAAAGAAGACCTAAATAAAGTTTTAGTTGACATTCGTAAAATGGGCATCACTTCTATCATAAACTTATTCGTTTATGCAAGCTTTAAGGACTCAAATACTAACATCATGTATGTTGAAGTTCCAAATAACTTCTTACCAAGTAAAGAATACTACACTGGTGACCAAGAAAGAAAACAAGAACTTTTAAGCACTTTCAAAGAAGTTATGGTTGAAATTTTAAACAAATTCAATGTTGCTAACGCAGAAGACATTTTAAATAAAGCACTTGCTTTAGACGAAAAAATTGTTGAGTATGTAAATAGTGCTGAAGAAAACGCTGATTATACAAAAATGTACAACAAAAAATCAATCGAAGAAATCGCTCAGTATAGTGAACTTGTTGACTTCAAATATTATATTAATACTCTAATCAACAAGGAATTAACTGAAATTTCAGTTACTCAGCCTAGATTCTTCGAAAACATGCACAAAATTTATAGCATGGAAAACATTGAAGAAATCAAAGCTCTTATCCTAGTTAACTTCTTATTTACTGTTGCTGATTTATTCGACGAAGATTTAAGACATATCAAAGCTAGATTCTCTAACGCTTTAACTGGTATAAAAGAAACTATCAACACTGAAAAATTTGCTTATGCTAAAGGTATGGAAATCTACTCACAAGTTGTAGGTATGTACTATGGCGTAAAATACTTTGGTGAAGAAGCTAAAAAAGACATCTATAGCATAGTTAACAAAATCATCGCTATGTACCAAAGAAGATTAAAAGAAAACCCATGGTTACAAGAAGCTACTAAAGAAAAGGCTATCTTGAAATTACAAAAAATCAACGTTATGCTTGGATACCCAGACAAATTACCTGAAATCTACACTAAGATGACATTTGACGACAGTTTAAGTTTATACCAAAACTTCATGGATAATAAGATAAAGCACGAGGAACACGAACTTGCTAAGTACGCTGAGCCTGTAGACCACACACTTTGGGGCATGCCAGCTTGTATGGTAAACGCATATTACAATGCTACATCAAACCTAATAACATTCCCTGCTGCTATCCTAAATCCACCTTTCTACAGTTTAAATCAAACTATCAGTGAAAACTACGGTGGTATCGGTGCAGTTGTAGGTCACGAAATTTCACACGCATTTGATAACAATGGTGCAAACTTTGATGAAAACGGTAACTTAAATAACTGGTGGCAAGAGGACGACTTTGCTGAATTTAAAAAGCTTACAAACAGAATGATTGAGCAATTTGACGGAATTGAAATTTATGGTGGCAAAGTTAACGGTACTCTAGTTGTTTCTGAAAACCTTGCTGATGTTGGTGGACTTGCTTGCGCAATTGCTTGTGCTAAAGAAGAAGAAAACTGTAACCTAGAAGAACTTTTTGCAAACTGGGCTAGAGTTTGGGCGTTTAAAGGTCGTGATGAGTATAAGAAATTATTACTTCAAGTCGATGTACACGCTCCTACAAAGCTTCGTGCCAATGTACAAGCTAGTAACATGGACGAATTCTACGAAACATTTAACATTGTTGAAGGCGACCCTATGTTCAGAGCTAAAGAAGACCGTATCAACGTATGGTAAAATCTTAATCTAAATACAAAAAAACTTTCTTATTACAGTTAATGTAACGAGAAAGTTTTTTTGTTTTAAAATTAAAATAAATATTATGCTAAATTGCAATAGCAAATGCATAATTTTTCAAGAAACCTTAGTTAATTTAGTAACGACGATTTAAAACGTTGTTATTCTAACAATTTTTTAGACTTTGTTTGTGTAATTAGCGAAAATTTTGTTAAAATATTTAGTCAAGGGTGGCAAAGCCACAGCGCTTGCCCTTGACAAAATATTTGCAAAATTAATAATTTCAATTACAAAAAAAGCTAAGAAATAGCTGTATTTAAACATTATTGCAAAACTTCTTTCGGTGTTTTGTACTTTAAAATACGTTTAGGTCGTGAGTTAAACACATCTGCCACTTGTGCTAGCTCATCATCATTTATGTTGTCAAAAGATATACCTTTAGGATAGACCTCTCTTAAAATCCTGTTATTTCGCTCGTTTGAGCCTTTTTTCCAAGATGCATAAGCATGAGCATAATATACTTCTAATACTAATCTTTATTTAAAGTGCCTATTCAATATTGCCAAATAATTTTTTTCAAGCACCGCTACTCGGCACTCCAGCTAACTGCTACGCAGTGGATC
>PDWI01005829.1_pt1 | contig 24713 bp, 13 predicted proteins | sample 1430891 | NCBI WGS metagenome assembly PDWI01 (sample SAMN01162508, study PRJNA174530) | Oral metagenome, whole genome shotgun sequencing project. | biome: Marine environment; feature: Marine mammal; material: Swab sample of the gingival sulcus; isolation source: swab sample of gingival sulcus...
TTCAATTAATCCCTCATTAAAAGCAGCGCGCGTTGCATCTTTTGAACCATATATTTGACTGTTGCCACGCGATTCAAAAAAATCTTTTAATGTTTTCCAAGCTAATTCATGCGTAAATTCAAATGATTGAATGACACCTCGCTTCTCAAGTAGGCTTAATTCTCTTTGATGATATAGTTCAATTGCATGATCTAAACTTGTAAGTGCCCGCTTAAAACTATCAAACCGTTGTAACCATCTAATATCTTCTGTCATGGCATTTACCTCTTTAACACACCTAGTACCACAATCATATCACAATGAAGCAAAAAAAGCAGTACATAAATTTTCGACGAACTGTTCACACAACGCGAAAAATTGCTTATAATTAAACAAGAATAATGTATATAAAATCTGTATAACAATGTGGTGAAATATGACAATTTGGCAAGTTAGTCCGGCTTATTTTAGCAGTGCTGATTTAACAACTGAATATCAAGAATTAAAGAAATGTACTGATAAAAACCAATTCGTTAAACATAGAATGCGCTTAATTGACGCTGAATTAAAACTGCGTACACTTTTTGATGCACCCGATTGGCAAAATGACAGCGCAAAACTACAAGGTATTGCCTGCCCAGAGCGCATTGAACAGCAATATAAAACGCTTAAAAATGCCTATCAAAAACAGCGCTTTGCTAGAATTGCCCCACCCAAAAACGCCGTCGCCTTATGGACGCACCACAAATACGCCATTATGGCACGAAGTATTGAACTATATAAAAGCATTGGCAAGCAAGTTGCCCACAATAAAAGCCCGCAACACTTCGCTACGCTTTGTCAAATTATCAATGACGAACTGGTAAAAAGGCCAAGTAATGGGGCGATATTAAATGTCTTACAGCATATGTGGGGCTATATTGCCAATCTATCTAATATAGAGAGAGCCGATGTTGAAACACTTAGTTTAAGTGAACTTTTAAGCGAAATTCAACGATGTACAATTGCATCTAACCAGCCTTATTTAATAAAGCAAGTTGCCTTAAGTGAACTGGCAATTTGGTTAGATGAATAGCCAACTAGCCGACTAAATTGACAATTGCATTAACGGCCGTTATGGCCATGCCCATTTTGCCAGCAATGTCTAAAATGGTATTAATTGAACTGTTGATATCTTTTCCCTTTTCAAAGAATTCTTTCAAAAATGAAGTAGAATCTAGCGATTTCGACGCCTTGCTTAAATCACCCATATTGTCTTTTAACTGCTTGACAAATTCGTCTCGATTATCGCTTATTTCGATCACAAAAATAAGTAAATTGTCAATTCGTATTTTAAATTCGCGGCTGTTCAAGGTTTTTTCGACAACTTTACCATTTTCTTGAAAGTAATTTTTTATTTCTATGTATAAGTTGGGGTCGGGTATGTCAATTGAAACCATGTGGGTAACTTTATTGTATTGCGCATGGTCTAATAGTTTTTCAAACTCTTCTTTCCAGTTGAATTCACGCGGGTAAATTAACTGCTCTTTGATTTTTAAATTTCTGACGCGCTGTTGCGTAATGCCAATTTCTTTGCTGATTTTATAGTCGGAATATGTGCTGTAACTTTTGCTACCGCTGGCACTTGCCTTGTCTCTCAGGTTTTTCATATAAAAGTGAAACATCAATAGCTCAACTTCAGATTTGCTGGCCTGCCCGTAATTTTTGTCGTAAAATAACTGCGCTAATTTTCTAAAATTTGCAGCTGCTTCTTTGTCACTAAAACGCCTTTCAACACTTTCAGCCATGATAATACCTCCTTGAATTAAATTCCGCTACTATTTTGCTACCGTTATAATATATTAAAATTACTGACCATAATATGTATGGTCGACAACATTGCCACCAACATACTAAACGTACCAGCGATTGACTCAAAGTGTTTTATTTTAATTATTTTACCCAATATAAATTGAACAATTACGGTTGAACAAAACGGCAATGTCAGATAATGGAAAATGCTCATTTTTAACATGCCGCTAATACCTAAGTAAAACATTGTACCTGTATATAGCAAAGACGTTATCACGCACATTAACATGTAAAACTTAAAAATTGCCTCTAGCTTTTGTTCTGCTATTTGACTGTGTTTGACTAGTAAGAAGAGATTTGAACAAAAGACGTGAAACACCATAATACAGCCAATATAGGCAGCATAAAAGAGCATCGCCAGCATGCCGCCAGTACCCTTTAGATATGACAAAAAATAGAGTACACCCATCCAAAAAGAAAGTGAAACCAGACCCAGCATACCCGATATATTAAGGTGATTATCGGGCGTGTTTTTCGCTATTTCAGTGGGCGGCTGATTTTTTATTGTATGGTCTTTACCTGAAACTAAAAAGACATCTGCCACCATATTGGTTAAACTTGATATTATAATTAATACTATAATAATAATTGCCATTGTTACCCCCTTGAAAAGCCTGAGATCTCTCCATTTCGCTAACGCTCCAGTCGAGATGACAGAACAAAGCAATATTGCACTCGAAATGACAGAACAAAGCAATACTGCACTCGAAATGACAGTGCGAACGCTTAAGTTCTGATTAACTCTTAAATGAGAATATTTTTCATTTATATTATTAGTTTAAGGATAAACACGGCAAAATGCAATGCTATTTAAAGAGCTTTTTTAAAAATTTTAGTTTTTTAGCTGTATACGGCATGTATTTAACTGCTAAATCGAAAAGCGTTGTTGAATAGAGTAAGCTCTTGGCATGTGAAAAGGTTAAAAAGCTGGTTTCGCCGTGATAGGCACCTTGCCCTGATTCGCCAACCCCGCCGAAAGGCAGATAATCATTGGCTATGTGCACCATGCTGTCATTAATGCAGCCGCCACCAAAAGAAATATTTTGCAAAACTTTATTTCTAACAGTTGCATTATCACTAAACAAATACAATGCCAAAGGCTTTTCGCCAGCGTTGACATACTGTATTACATCACTTATATTTTGATAAGTCAGCACAGGCAAAAACGGCCCAAATATTTCTTCTTGTAAAATCGCTGTTTTTTGTCTTTTATTGCTGAAGTAATCCGCCACATCGCCACTGTCGATTAACGCGGGCTGAAATTTTAGCTCGGCTTCAAATACTTTGCCACCCCATAGTATATTTTCACCTACTAATAGACTTTGTAAGCGCTTAAAATTTTTCTGATTAATAATTCTGGTCATCGTTTGATAAGTGCTTGCTTCATCTAAACTACCTGTCGGAAAGAATTCGCGCACAACCGTTTTAAAAACTTCAATAAATTCAGCTTTGCTCTCTTGTGGTACAACGACATAATCGGGTGCAACACAAACTTGACCGCAATTAGATATCTTTGCCATTGCCAAGCGCCTAACTGCCACTTTCATTGCTATGTCTTTATCGAGAATAACTGGGCTTTTACCACCCAGTTCTAAAACAACCGGCGTTAAGTGCTCGGCAGCCGCCCGCGCGATAACTCTGCCGACATTGGTTGAACCGGTAAAAAATATAAAGTCAAAACGCTGTTTTAATAGGTCGGTCGTTTCTGCTATACCACCTTCAACAATGGCGACATAGGCTTCGTCAAATGTTTCGCTAACGAGGTCAACTAACAACTTTGCAGTGTGAGGTGCCAACTCAGATGGCTTAATAATGGCGGTATTGCCCGCCGATATTGCCCCAATTAAGGGCAAAATTGCCAACTGAAAGGGATAATTCCACGGTGCTAAAATAAGTGAAACGCCGTAGGGCTCATAGACTATTCTACTGTAAGATGGTCTTAAAAACAGTGGCGTTTTAACACGTTTGCGCCTTGTCCACTTTTTTAGTTGTTTAATATGCGTATTGATTTCTGATAATACAACGCCCCATTCGCCTAAATAGGTTTCAAATTCAGACTTTGCCAAATCTTTTTGCAGTGCCACTTCACCTTTAGTTTGGTAAGCAATGACGGCCGCCTTTAATTTTTTTAAGGCGTCTAATCTAAATTGAACTGAGCGCGTCGCCCCCGTATTAAAATAATCGCGCTGTCTTTGCACTAGTTTTTGATAATTTTGCTCGCTCATTTGGTGTTCCTCTTAATGTTTAGCAAACTCGATTTCAATAATACTGCCTAGTTTGGCATTATCAAAATACTTAAATGCCATGTTTAATATAAAGCCATAGCACTTGTCAAGCGGGCGGTAGCCTGTCATATACCCCTTGCGCGAAACAGTTTTGATTTTATTGCTCCAAGTTTTTATTTCATCAATATTTTCAATACTAAAATGGGCACCAACTTCAGCCATATCAGTTGACACCAACCAAAAACTCAGCAATTTTTTTAGCCCCTTGGCGTTAGTGGCGTCAAAAACTATTTTTGCGCTGGGGAACGCTTCTGCCATATTGACAATTAAGTTGCGCACAGCCTCTTTTTTAAAGTAATAAAAGACACCTGAAGCAATGAAAACAGCGCCTTTAGCTGGGTTGAAATCAATTTTGTCAAACCACGAATAATCGGTTAAATCGGCTACGATGTTTTTTTCTAACTGACTGGGTGGCAATAGTTGATTGCGAATGTCGATAACATCTTGAAAATCTATATTATAACCCTGCGCCTGGCCGTTTGAAACCATGCTAAAGGTCGCGTCTAGGCCACAGCCCATATTGACGACAGAAGCTGCCGGATTATCCGCCAAATAACGCCGACATACTGTCGCCAGGTCATATTGTCTTGTAGCGACCATAACCGCACCAAATTTTAGCTTGAATTTAGACATTTTGGCCATGTTGTAATCAATTTTCGACCAAGTGTCTATTGCTGTTTGGTCTTCAAATAAATCGGGGTACATTTCAACTGCTATTTTTTTGCCATAAAGTGGTAAAAGTAGCGTTTCTTGTACTGACTTTGTTTCAATTTTATACTTTTTCATTTTTTCCTTTTAACTCGGAATACACACGCAACAGTATGAATGTTTTAGGTTTAATTATACCCAAATCACTGGCACCACTACCCAAAAGCTTGCACTTGATCGTAATGTAAGTACTGCACGCCCCCCCGATTAATCTAACAAATATCGGCGTATAAAAATGTTAAAGCGCACCATTGTCAGCAAACTCTATTTCAATAATATTGCCTAGTTTGGCATTGTCAACGTGCTTAAATAGCATGTTTGCCAAAAGGCCGTAGCGTTTATCAAGTGGTCGATAGCCTGTCATATAGCCTTTGCGCGTCACACTTTTAAACTGATTGCTCCAAGCTTTTAGTTCAGCTACATCTTCAATGCTAAAGTAGGCACCTACTTCGGTCATATCTGCTGAACCCAACCACGTTTTTAACATCTTTTTTAAGCCCTTGGCGTTGGTGGCATCAAATACCAATTTAGCACCAGGGAATGCTGTTGCCATATTGACAAATAAGTCGCGTACCGCTTGTTTTTTAAAGTAATAAAAAACACCTGACGCAAAGAAAACAGCACCTTTGGCAGGGTCGAAATCAATTTTGTCGAACCATGTGTAATCTGTTAAATCAGCGACAATATTTTTTTCAAGTTCGCGCGCCGGCAATAGTTGATTGCGCACGTCGATAACATCTTGAAAATCTAAGTTATACCCGCGCGCCTGACCATTGGCGACTTGATAAAAAGTAGTGTCAAGCCCACAGCCCATATTGACAACTGACGCCTGTGGCTTTTCTGTCAAATAATTTCGACAAGCTGCTGCTAAGTCGTACTGCCTTGTGCCCGCCATAATGGCACCAATTTTTAATTTAATTTTCGATTGCTTTACCATGTCGTAGTCAATTTTTGACCACAGCTCTACTGCTGCCTGATCTGCAAATAAATCGGGGTACATTTGGACTGCCATTTTTCTACCGTAGAGTGGTATTAGCAGCGTTTCTTGTACTGAATTTCTTTCAATTTTATATTTTTTCATTGTTCCCTCACTAATACGTTAAAACTTGCGATAGTTATCAATAAAAAAGCGCCAAAATAAGGGTATATATTATTGTTCGTAGTACCCTTTTAAAGATAAAATATGAATGTCACTATTGTCGCTAATAATGTACACTAAGCGATGTTCACGATTGATTCTGCTGCTCCATGCTTTGCTGTGCTTTAGCCCTTCTGGCTTGCCAATGCCGTCATGCCCATTGCGCTGTATATCTTTGAGTAATTGATTAATTTTGCGCAGTAAGCTTTTATCAGTCACTTGCCAATAATGATAATCGTCCCACGCTTTGTCAGAAAAATCAAATTACTCATCAGCCATCGCCTCTAGTTCTGCCATTGTTTTTTTAACGACGCGCCCTTGCTTAATTTGTTCAATACTGCGATCAATCATGTCTATGTATTCAGCATTGCGGGCAGCTTTTGTAATGTCATTATATTTATCAAGGCTAATAATCACAACATTTTTTCGCCTTTTCTAGTGACAATAACTGTTTCATTGTCATCAGTTGCTTTGTCACAATAGTCTTTTAAATTTCTTCTAATTGTCGAGTAATTAACTGCAATCATTTAATCTACCTCCCGCCAAATAGTTGTTTTTATTGTACCATATATTGTACAAAAAAGGAGGAGCGCATTTTCTAAGTTTCAATTAAAATATATCTTACTACGCCAATAATCGCCAAATGGGTAGGGTAAAATACATAAAATAACCATTTTGAAAAATTATTTCTTACACCTAAATGGCCGCTGTAAAACTTTAATAGTATCAGCGGAATTAAATAGCCCAAACTAAAGATATCGCTCCAAAAATAGCTAAAGTCGAGCACATCGTGAAACAGCAAGCCAATAAGTGGTCGGGTGATAAACTGAAACAGCCCAAAGCCAAACAAGACAACTATGAAGTAGTTAAATAATTGCAGTTGTCGATTGCCGTAATGAAGGTCAAATAAAAGTATTATTAATACGCCTATATAACTGTAATCGGCGTAAGTACTTGCCAGCACCAAAACGATTAAAGCTAGTATTTTAAGTGGCAACGACTTAATTTCGCGGCGAGCATAAATTGCCAAAACGCCAAATAAAATCGTAAAAATGACATTTAATTTTAATGGTTCAAACTCAGTACTAAAGGCAAAGATAAACGGCAAATAGCTGATGAGTGCAAAGATAAATAGCCGCATTAAGTACTTTTTTAAATTTTTGGTGTGGTGATAGCCCTCTACTACAGCAAAAAACATAATTGGCGCCGTTGTTCTGCCAATCATGCGCATAGCGACGTAAAGTATTGTATTATCGTCAATAAATGCTATGGCAAGGTGATCGATTAACATAGCAATAATGGCGATGTACTTTAATGTATTTAAAGTTAGTCCTTTTTTACTTATTTCTTTTGGCATGATAAATCCTTAATGATTTAACAAAAACAGCAATTGTAGTGCCGTTATTGATAAAATGCTTCTCTTCTTTTCTCGATGATTTCAGCAAAATCAATTTTGTCGCCAATAACGTCATCACCATATGTTGAATAATTCATTAAATATTTGCCATCTTTAGTGTAGAGCCTGATTCTAAAGCCCATGTGCACAATGCTGCTAACACCTTTACCTTTTTCAGCTATTAAGACATACTCTGTTATCGTTTCATCATTTAAATCAGTCGTTGACCATGTATCAAAGTGTTTATAAAAAAATAGCTCTAAATCTTTAAATTCATTATAATAGCTTGTTAGCTGCATTCTATATCTTCGCGAAATAGAGATAATCAACTTGTCGGTTTTTAGTTTATCACATGCCGCATCAATAAAATTAGTGTCGAATACCTTTTCATTTGAATAATCATCTGGTTGGTTGAAATAAATGACATCGCCCCAATCGTCTGTTGTGAATAATTCATAGGGCACCTCGGCAATGTTTTCTTTCCATTTTTCGATTATGGGCATTAATTGCTCGGCTTCGCTTTTAAGCACGTAGACAATTCTATCGTCGATATCTTGCACAAAGGTAAGTACTAAATCGCCACCCAAGGGCTCATTATAAACGACCTCTAAATTGTGAGATTCAGCGTTTTTTATTCTCGGATAAATCTTATATTTTGCTTTTTCTGCTGTCGGCACTTCACCCTGTAAGACAGGCGCCGCGGGTTGTTCTTGTAATTTTTCTTGTGTCTGTTTTTGTCCAAATAATTTCTTTAAAAAACTCATATTATGCCTCCATATCTAAGCCAAACAACTCTGTTGTAACATTTAAACCAATCATATTGGCAAAGCCAACTGCCCACTGTAGCGCATTATATGCCACCGCAGTAATGACATTACCATCAACAATATAGCCCTTTTTAATCGGATTTTTAATATTGTCGTCCCAATCGGTCATTAAGGCAAGTTGACTTTCGTTAAAGCCCTCTTCAAATAGTTCAGCGCGATTAACGCCTGCCATAAATTTTTTGCCTGTTAATAGGCCACACTGCAATAGCAAAATGGGGGCAATTGAAATAGCGGCAATCGTTAAGCCGTCAAACCGCTTGATAAAATCAAGTAATTGTCGATCTTCAATGACATGCCTAATATCAATGGCGCCTGGTAATACCAAGCTATCGTATTGATTGATGTCAATTTGGTCAATGCTACTGTTCGGGTTAACGCGCATACTTTCTTCACTGATAACGGGCGCTAAATGCTTAGCAAAAATCGTAAAGGGTTTCTTTTTAAGCATCAGTATTTCTATCACCGGCGCAAGTTCAGTATTGCTGAATTGATCGTAAATTAAAATGGCTGTTTTTTTCATTTTGACCTCTTTGATTATACTTATAATGCACTTACTAAATTATACGCTAGTTGACAGCAAAATTGAAGTAAAAACCCGAGATTTCTCCACTTTGGTCGAAATGACAGTTGGGGTGTGATTTCTCAACTGCGGTCGAAATGACAAGTCGGTATGTAAGCTAATCTAACGCCTTTGTATTAAATAAAACATCGCATAATTCATAACGACTAGTCTTTCGTTATTTTATTTATCATAATTAAATAAACCAATGAAACAAATAAAAAACTTGCGACGCAGCAGATTGCAAGCAATCTGCTTAGATTATCAGCGACGCCAGTACGCGGTGGAGCTTTGTCTTTCGCGTAACGTTCCGCGAAGCGGGTTGTCTTAGCGAAACGATAAAGCGGAACGATTTCAGTACCTCACTATATTTGCTTCGCAAATACGGCTTCGCCGCCCGTATCTTCGGGTATCTCAGAAGCGTTTCAGCCTATTTTACTTAACCAGTTTTTCATTGAACCTTTGTAAAATAATGGCCATTTCTGCTCTTGTTGCTCCTTTTTTCGGCGCCAATGTCTGGTCGCCCATGCCATTGACTAAGCCATTCGATATTGCCCACTTCATGGCGTCAGCCGCAAATGGCGACACTGTTGCGCTGTCTTTAAATAGACTTAAATCAGCCGATGCTGTCATGTCATATTGCATTAGCTTGGCATAACGATAGAACATAACGACAAGTTGTTCACGCGTCAATGCTTGGTTTGGTGCAAACGTACCGTCGCCTAAGCCATTGGCAATATTTTTATTGGTTGCCCAATTTACTGCCGTTGAATACCATTTGTCTGGCGCTACATCGCTATAGCTAGTCGACTTAATGACATTAGTATCGCCTGATAAGCGGTGAAGAATTTTTACGAGCATCGCGCGCGTTGTCACTTCGCTAGGTGCAAAGCTATTGTCGCTGACACCGACCATTAAGTCTTCGCTTAAGACAAATTTAACTGCTGGTGCATACCAAGCTGTTGCTTCAGTATCAACGAGTGCTTTACCTTTAAATGACAAGTGACCATTGCTTTCGCCTACATTCGGTTGTGCTTGCTTTGGCTGAGTTTGCTCTGGTTTAGGCTGATTAACAACAACTACAGGTGGCTTCGATGTTGTAGATGGCGTTGGCTTTGATGGCTTGCTACCACCCGAAGGCTTGCTGCCACCATTATTGCCGCCCGTGTTACCGCCGTTATTGCCGCCAGTATTACCGCCGGTGTTGCCATCATTTGGCTTTTCACCAAATAATACTAACTGCGCCTTGGCAGCTTGTAAGTCTTTAATTGCCTGATCAATCGCTGCCTTACTTGCCAAGTTATCGTTTGCAACTTCTTTTGCGTGATTTAAGGCCATTTTAAATTCGGGCCTTTTGTACAGCTCATAGTCTAGCATATTTAAGTTTTCTGCCGCCGTTATTTCATCAAGTAATGCTGTTTTATCAACTTTTGATTTGATAAACGACAACGTCGACACTAAAGTATTAACGGCTTTGGCAACATCTTCTTTGCTGGCATTTTCGTCGTCAAAGAATTTTTTGGCGTAAGCATATGCGTTATCAATGTCTTCACCGGCTAAATCGTAATCATCACGATTTTTTCTGATATCATCTAACTGCTCTAATTTAAGTCTTAATTCACTCTTGTCTGGCTTGCCGTCAATTTTCGTCAAGTTTTTAATAGCTCTGTCTAACAGATCAATCTGAGCTTCAATATGCTTTGGATCATTAAACTGTTTTTCGTTAGACTCATAAGCCATTTTTGCTGCTTCAATTGCAATTATCAAAAATTCTTTCGAGCGTTCTGTGTATGTCTCATCGAGGTTGCTGAATATTTCGTTTGCTTCATCAATTTTTTTCTTCAAATCTGCCTTAGAGGCGCCATCGACTTTTTCTGTCAAGTTTTCTAGTGCACTTTTAAGTGCCTTAGTAACTTGATCGACTTGTTCTTGTGTAGCGTTGGCATCTTCATCAACTTTGCGCGCGTTGTAATAAGCAATTTCTACTTCGTTCCAGCTTTCATCGCTGAATAGTTTCGCGTCGACATTGCGCGCTCTGTTTAAGAAGATTTCAAGCAGTTCTTTATTAAGCGGTACAGCATCAGACTGAGTACCTGATTCTAATATCAAAGTAACTGTTCTGTCAGCTTCTGAAACATATCTGTAATCGATTTCTGTGGCTTTGATGCCAAAGGCATCGCCCGATTCACCATAGACGTCGTAAGTCATATCAAATGGCGCTGATATTTCTACCTGATCTTGACCAGCGCCTATAACGCCACTTGCTGTAGTTCTAAAGAAGTCGCGGCCAATTAGGTTAACCGCTATATCGCCTTGGTAGCCATTGCGCACAGCTTTAACAATAACGGGCTCATTTTCTTCAAAGTATTTCTTTTCTATTTTGACTGTCGTGCCAAAATGTTCACTGCCGATTGGGTCGTTTGGCGCAACAACTATGTTAGCGTCTGGCACAAATGCCAAATACTGATCGGTATCTAAATCGGTTACAATAATTTTGTATGTTGACGGTGGTACCCACGCCTCGAACATACCCGACTTGCCAAAATACGGCATGAGTTGATAGTCTTTACCATAGCCCTTGCTACCTTGTTTGGTATCGACAACAAATAATTTCATCTTGGTATTGCGATTGTTGATTACTTTAATTGAACACAATGATAAATCTTTGTAGCGGAAGTTGACAAAAATCTTTTTCAGGTCGTCGTCACCAGCTTTTATTTCAAAATTAATTCTACTATTGTCGCCTGTGACGCTGCCTTCGCTTTCGATCAATTCGTACTTGTTGTCAACACTGGTGATTTCTAGTACATACTTACCAACTGGCAAATTGTAGATATCATCAACCACTTTCCCCGCTTCATCGAGCACTCTGTAGCTAAACTTATCACTTGGCACCACCGTACCTAAGTTGATTCGCGGAATAATTTTGATCATGTGCTGGCTACCATCGCGCTCGGCTTTGTTAAGTGGAATTTCAATTGTGTTGTAAGCGTAGTCTGAAATTTTCAGCACTGCTTTTTCTGGGTCAACCGTTTGCAAGCCGCTGAAAATACCGTTGGCATCACAATGGTAGACTTTTGAATCTTTAAAGTTAGGGTTCTCAATAATCACGCGTTCTCTAACGCCAGAACCGTCTTCTTTTATTTCTTCTAGTTTAAAGATACCGGCTGTTTGATCATAGCTACTTTTTTTAATGATCGGAAACTCTGTATCAACAATGACCGGAAAGTCCATTGTTTGCCTGTCGCCGGTTGGGGTGTCAGGTCTGACAGCTACTTCTAAGGTATACTTGCCATCTTCAACAATTTCACCACTTAGATTCTTACCGTTCCAGCCCCAGTGGTCTTTTGTGCCAACCATGTTGCCATCTGGCATAAATGGATTAGGCGAATAGAAATTGCGCATGCCGAAGTCTTCATCTCTGTCAACTGTGAAAAGCGGCGCCTTTTTACTGGTATCGGCATGGTTATAAACGTTGATTTCGAAATCTCTGTAGTTGCGTAAGAACGTACCGACAAAGTGCGCCGTATCGGCCATGGCATCGTCATTTGGTGAAAATGCAATTTTATCTGCCCTAAAATCAGGCGCATCGTACGTACTATCTGGCATTTCGCCGAGTACTTTGACAACGTCTAATACATATGAGCCAATAAAGGTAAACGGTGTGTCGATTCTATCGGAAAACTCGTAGTACATTGGCTTAAATGTATCACTGTAATCGTAAATTGGCCTTTCGATAATTGGCAAGTTATTCCATGTTTGAACTTTGCCATTTATTTTGACACCTTTGAACCCAATAAAGGGAATACTAATATCTACCGCGCCAGCTTGACCTTGGAACAACACATAGCCTTCAAGGAAAAAGCCATTCGGCATATCGGCCTCTAAATCGGCAATTTGTTGATCGGTCAGTTCGAATTCGACTTTAAAAGCTTGTTCGCCATTTGGTGCAACAACCAACGCACCGGGCGATGTTGTTCCGGCTGATATTGCCGCACCACTGGTTACAGCAATCACCTTTGGCTCTAAAGTAACAAGGCCAGCCTTAACTGTATCGGTGGTCATAACGCCATGATAATTAAACGCTTGTGCATTGCTGCTGTAGTTCTTTAGTGTACCTTTAACTGTTACAGTATTGCCTGTGACATCACCTAAGTTAATGCTGGAAATACCATTGGTACCAATTGCAATAACATTAGATCGAACGGCTCTGTCAAGTGTCATTAAGCCGGCACCTTGACCACGCGGTGAACCATAGCGCTGTTCGCCAACTTCAAATTTGTGCGGTATAGCTGTGCTCATTAAAAGGTTTTTAACCAGCGCGTGTTTGGCAGCGCCGACAACCGCTGGAAAGTCTTTTTCTACCCTTTCGTTTACTAAGGCAATACCGCCGGCAACGTGTGGCGTAGCCATTGAGGTACCACTTAACACTTGATATTTATTGTTGTTGATACTTGAATAAATTTTGCCACCCGGTGCCGAAATATCTGGTTTAAAGTTGCCTTCTTCCGTAACGCCCCAACTTGAGAAATTAGATAGGCCGTAGGGTGTTAAGGTATTTTTGATAATCTCTATTGTCTGAGAAAACTTAATTTGATAATCGGGGTTGTCTATTAAAATTTTACCGTCTTCTTTACTGATAAAGAAAGATGGAATATTGGGCTGTTCTTCTTTCATTGCCATCGCAAAAACAGCTTCGCGCGGTTGATTGTTGTAAACAATTGCCGCTAATGCGCCGTGGCGCTCAGCAATTTGCACTTTGTCGGCAAAGAAGAAGTCATCAATTTTATTGGGATCTTCACCACGGCTAATTAGAGCGTATTTGCCTTTTAAATCTTTGCCAGCATAATCTTCATCATAGCCATAGCCGACGTGAACAAAATTATGATAGCTTTCGAGCATGCTGACGAGTTCTTCATCATCGTCGTAGTTTGACGACGGCGCATACAGAATTTTTATGTCATCGTGATCTTTTATTCGGGCCACTCTTTCGCGGAAGACCGTATTGTCAACTGAGGCGACACACATTGAGGTGTCTATGACAGCTGGCGAGTTAATTAAGCCATAATTGGGGTTGTCGGCGTCTGGGCCCTTGAGGGCACCAAAGCCCATAAAACCGTCGTTGCCGGCGGCGATTGCCACAACAATGCCAGCTTCTTGCGCTCTTCTTAGCGCTTCAACTGTCGTTTGTTCAACGCGGCCATCAGTTGTACCGGTGGCACCTAAGCTCATGTTAATGCTGTCGGCACCTAATTTAACGGCGTCGTCAATTGCCTTGTTGTATATTTCTGGGGTCGTACCGCCAAACATGCCGCCAAAGACGCGCATAATTGCCAACTGTGCATCGGGTGCAACGCCTTTTAGGCCATTTTCTTTGCTGCTGTTGGCCGCAATAATACCGGCGACGTGCATGCCGTGCGACATTTCTTTGTCTTCTTTAATGTTGGTGTTTCTAAGTGCATAGTTGTAGCCAAATGGAATTTTTTCGCTAAACCATTTACCATTACTGAGGTGATTTTCAGGGTTGTCAATCAGTGCTTTAACCTCAGCAATATCCGCATACTTAGGCCCTTTTACAGCATCGGCAAAAATTTCGTGATGTGGATCGGCACCTGAATCGATAATGGCAATTAACTGGCCTTTACCGGTGTACTGACTGTTCCAGGCATCTGCCGCGTGCACCATGTCATTGCTCGTATTGTCGAGTGCTTTATAGCTGTTAAAGCCAGCAACTTTTGGCGCAGGAATAATTTTATTGAGCTCTAACAGCGCAATTTCCGGTAGGCTTGCAATTGTTTTAGCTTCAGCAAAACTGGTTTTTAGCGCAAAACCGTTCAATACGGTATCATAGGTTTCTGTCACTTCGTAATCGATGTGGGCTCTGTCTAACACATCTAATAAAACATTTTGTGATTGTTTGGCATAGGCAAGTTGTGCAGCTAAGCCTGCTTCGGTTTTAACCTTGGCAATATCGGGAACAACTAAGCCATATTTTTGTGCCATCACTTCGTCATTAATTTGCACAATTATGGTGATTTGTTCGTCATCGGCATAGCGATTGTCAGCTTGTCTTAACAAACTGGTTAAATTGGCAGCTTGATATGCCTGATTGATCGAATCGCTGCTCGTTTGTACAGTATCAAGTGCAAAAGTTGCGCCTTGTGGTATGACCAATGAAACAATCATCACGAAAGCTAACAGCATTTTTGCAATTCTGTTATTCATTTATTTCTTCCTCCCTTATAACCAGCTAAACGCAGAGCTATTTTAGCCCTACGTTAGCATGTAAGTAGACTGTTAAAATCAAGTTTTCGATTGCGGCTGCACCTTCATTCAAAATGACAAGTTGTAGCCAATTTTAACAGCCTGAGCGCAGAGCGATAAAATATCGCTCTGCGCCAAATATTAAAGTGTTTCAACTGCTAATACTATTTGCTAGTGAGTTGCAATTCTACTATTTTTTGCATAAAGTAGGCAACTTCTGCTCTTGTTACATTAGCCTGAGGATTAAGCTTGTTTGTGCCCTTTGGCAAAATATCATTCGACACTGCCCACTGCATAGCCTCTTTTGCCCAGTCAGAAATGGCAGCACTGTCACTAAATTGACTCATATCAGCAGGTTTGCTGTCAGCCTTATGTTGTTTGTTTACGTAACGATAGAGTATCGTTATAATTTGCTCACGTGTAATTTTATTGTCTGGACTAAAGTTACCATTGTAGCCTTCGACGATTTGTTTTTCAGATGCCCAGGCAACAGCATCAAAGTAGTAATCGCCTTGCGCGACATCGGCAAAATAGTTTTTATTAGCACTCGGTGCATTTTCTAAGCGGTGCAATACCGTTACTAACATCGCTCTTGTCATTTCACCGTTCGGTGAGAACTGGTTGGCCGATGTGCCCTTAAATAATTCGTGAGATGAAGCAAATGCTATTGCATTGTAAAGTGGTGTCGTTGTTGAAACATCGTCAAATACCTTGCTGTTATTGACAACTTTAATGGTTGCATTGCTCGGCAACTCGGCATAGGCTTTACCACCACTAACAAACGATTTTTTAATGACCGTTTGGCTGCCGTCGGCTGCAACTAATACGACAACTTGACCAGCTTTGTTGTTGGCATTGGTCATTTCAACCGTAATGCCATTTGCCACGTTCGTCAGCGCTTTGCCATCTACAGTAATATTTAGTGTCAAGGCACCATCAGCACCTTTAGTAGTGTTTACGACAACTTTTTGACCCATGGCCTTTGCAATGTTTTGCAAGCTGTTTTGGCTTAGCACAACGCTTGTCGTTTGGTTGTCAATTTTTAAGCTAGCGCCTGCTTTGGCCGCCATATCTGCAATAACTGCTTTGGTTAAAACAGTTTCAACTTGATTTACTTTTTCGTCGACAGCTGCTTTAACAACAACTTGTCTGGCCTTAGCTGCTCTTTGATATAAGCCTTCAACTGCAGCGGTTAAACTCTTCTGGTCGACATTTACAGTTGCTTTGTCACCGACAACTCTGACATTACCAGTAACAGCAATTTGATCTGCAACAACTTTGGCGATGGTTGATGCCGAACCCAACGGCACGCGATTAGATTGAATTGTTACGCTATCTCTGTCGTCATCACTATCGTCGTCATCGTCATCATCAGGCCGTGTTTTACTACCGCCCGGCGTTGTTGTGTCGCCTGGTTTCGTTGTGCCATCACCTGGTTTTGTTGTGTCGTCATTCGGTTTTGGTGGCTGGTAATCACCGTTCCAGTCAACTAATAGTAATGCATCTACTGGCTTATCATGGCCTGGTACAGAAAGGTCCATTGCAAACTTAATGGCAACTTCTGTTTCACTTGCCTCTGTCTTAGGTTTGACCATTGTCGCCGGAATTTCAACGACAAATTTACCGTCAGCCAAGGCAGTTGCTTCGACATATTGACCATTTACTTGAACGAATAACTGTGTAACGCCTGCTGTAAATTTACCAATTGTCATTGGGTTAAACTTAAATTTCAAGCTGTAGGTCTGTGCATTTTTCTGCGAAAGTGCAACTTTGTTATTGTCGAGCGACTCGTTCGCCATTGAAAGTGCGCTTTTATCTGTCTTCAAAATATAAGCGTCTACAATGCGGTTGTCTTGTTGACCTGGTTTAGCTGGTGCCTTATCGTAATCGAACACCAAATCACAGGTTTGATTTCGGTTCATGATAATTACTTTGAAGCTGGCATTAACGCGATCCATTATTTTTTCATTAACGCTAAAGCTATACTCTAATGGATACTGCCCCGTTACCTGTTTAGTTGCTAAGGTAAGCGGTTGACCTTTATACATTAGTTTGAAATCAGCAATTTGCATATCGGTCTGTAGCGTGTAGGTGTACTGGCCATTTTCAAGTGCCAATTTGGCAACTGGATTAATTGACTGACCCATCATTGATGGTTCGTCTTTGCCAGTTTTGAGAGCTTTAACGCCAATTTCTTGGGTTTCGCCATCTTGAATGTCACCGCTATTGCGTGCCACAAAGCTGGTTTTATTAGTAACTTTTGGCTCCCATTCGCCAAATATTGATTTAACGTATAACACTTTAGCGACAACGTAGGTTTCACCATTTTTCATTGCGCCATCGTCGAATTGCTGTTCTAGTGTTTCAATTGTGTTAGCGGCAGCGACGCTGTCATAAACTTTTTCACCGTCATTTTTGGTAATGATCGTCTGAATTTTCCAATCGATGTTACTATTCTTTAGCAATGCTTCAAGATTAGCTTCGCGCGTTGGTTTGTTTAGAATTTTGTACTGCTTGGCTAAATATTTAGCAAAGTCAGCACTATCCATGAAATCGCCAAATTGATTTAAGTCATCCCACAAATATAGTTCTGCCACACCAAAGGTTTGACTTAGCTCAATGTTACCTGCTACACCTTCGGCCTTTAATTCAGCATTTTGCTTTTGTGGTAAGAATTTACGGCCGTAGCCTTCAAAATCGACACCCAATTTGGTTAATTTTTCTTTATCGACAGCGCTTAAATTTGCCCATAAATTATTTAACTCAAAGCTAAATTTACGGAAGCCATTGCCCTTGCTTTGTACTGCTAAGAGGGCATCTAAGTCAAGTTGTTCAATAAAATTATCTGAAAAATCAACCATAACTGAATATTTCTGTGCCTGTGCCAATTTAGATAAATTCACTAAAAATTCGGTTGGCACTTCTGTTATTTGGTTGTGTGAAAAATCACTTTGTTGTAGTTTGTTTAACTTTACAAAACTGTTTGGCAATGCCTTAAGTTTATTGTGATAAACGATTAACTTATTTAAATTCTTGGCGTTGCCCAAGCTGCTTGGCAAACTTTCTAATTGATTGTTTGCCAAATTAACGTCGACCAATTCGTAGCCATTTTGATCTTCAAAGAAATCGTCGGCTAATACTTTTATGTTATTCTCTTGCAAGAATAATGTCGTTAAATCAGGTTTGCCCTTTAGTAAATCGCTGCCGACTGTTTCAATTGCACAACCATTGAAATAAATTTCTGCCAACTTGTCGTTGCCCGCAAGTAACCCTTGTGGTAACGCCGTCAAGTTTGCGTTGGTTGTGGCAGTGAGCAGTTCTAAATTAGCTAGGCCTTTAAAGGCGTCGGCGTCAATTGTTTTGAGGTTATTGTTACTCAACAATACGCTCTCTAAACCAGTTGCGTTAGCAAAAGCATTGGCCGGTATTGTCTCGATATCATTATTTCTCAACAGTAAGTGGCGCACACCGGGGCCTAAGTCTTTTAACATACTAATATCAGAAATATGATAACCGTCTAGGTCTAGTACGTTGTTTTTCTTTTCACCTGTATAGATTTCAGAAAAGCTACCCTTAGCATTGCCCAATTCTTCTGTACTGATAACGCCGTCACTATTCGTATCGACGCCATTAGCGATCAATGCTTCGGTTAAGTTTTCTAAGTTTTTAGCCTTTTCAATGCGGGCGGCTTCTTCAAATTTAAATTCAGCAAAACCATTTGTCAGGCGTTTAAATTCTATTTCTGCCTTGGCGTATTTATTCCAATTACCGATATCACCTTCGCTGGCGCTAAACGGGCCGGCATTGACCAATGCGCCCATTTCAATTCTATCGGTTAAGCTGTCCACTGGGCTACTGAAAACAACCACTTTGCCATCAGCCATTTTTTGAGAAGGCATTGATACTAATGCGTTGTTTTGCTCTAGGGCAAGGTCAACGGCATCTTCAGCGAAGACGACCAATGCTAACGAAATGGTTTTTTGACCGTTTTCAACAACTAGCTTGACGCGCTTGTCAAAGTAACCCTGCATCATTGACAGTTCGTCTGTGCCAACTTTGTAAGCTCTAAAGCTGAGTGTGTATTCGCCATCTGCCAAATCAGCTGATAAATCAATTTTGTTGTTGTCTACTAATTTAGCATTTTTTGCCAACTGGCTATTATCCGTAAATGTTAAGATAAACGGCAATTGGTCAATGTCTTCACCAGCTGCTTGAATTGCTGTCAATTTTGCTGCCAGTGCATCACTGTATACCGAGAATTTTTGCTTGTTATTACCCGTTACGGTAACGCTTAAGTTGTCAAATGTTTCACCAGAAATCGTAACTGATTTAACTTTATCTGCATCTGCCGATAATACACTGGTGTCTAATTTAATGCTCAACATTTGCTTTTTGGTATAGAAGTGCTCGTAAATAGATAGCATTTCAATTGACTTATCTTCGGCAAAGCCTTCAAAGCCATATTTATCTGCATCAGTAAAGACATCTTTTTGGTATGTCATTGGTGCCACATCTTTAAAATTAACGCTGACATTCAGTTTGCCGCTGGTAGTATCATTAAAGGCTGTCATTGCCGCAGCATTATCGAGATATAGCACCGTTTTTAAGCTGTCGCTTTTCGCTCTTGAGTACGAGCGACCCAGTGTATCGGTAAATACTTGTCCATTTACTTCAACGCTGACCAGTTTAGCTAAATCGTCATCGGTAAAGTCTTTGTCAAATACGATAACGATAACCTCTTTATCGCCGGTGCCTGTCGTTGTATCAAGTACAACTTTTTTCACTTCACTTACAGTAAGTGTATCGCCTGAACCACCGCCTGGTACGTAATTGGCAGTTGCCAAAACGCTGTCGTCAGCAAAAGTAATTGCAACAACTGGGTCTGCGGTCTCTTTGTTAAACGCTGCCAATACTGCTGCGTCTTCTGAACGTAACTCGTCACCGTATTTAATAAAGAATGTCGAATTGTCAAAAGTTTCGCCATTAATGAAAATTTGTTTAATGCCATCAACATCTGCCTGCTCTAAATTTTGAACCATATCAACTGAAAAAGCACCGTATTGCTCAGTAATTTTTTCAATTGCATACTTGTCGGCAATTTTCTGATCGCCCGGCGTATTGCCGCCTGACGCATCATCAAATATCAATTCAACATTTTCTTTTTGTGCGGCTTCTAATAATGCAATTGCGGTAGCATCTTCTGTGCGAATAGAGCCCCAAGATTTCAAGATGAATTTATCTTTAGAGATTACTTCGCCGTTGACCTTGACCGACACCAAATGCGCAAAGTCATCTGCTGTCATCTGCTCTGTAAAATCAATATCAAATGCAGTATCGTTCCAGTTTGGTTTCATTTCTTTGATGACATATTTGCCAGCAAGCCCAGTGTTATTATTAGGTGGTGTCGTATTATTATTGCCATTACCTAAATCAGTACGCTTAACATAGCCTTCATCTTGATAGACAATTGTGCCATCGGTGTATTCAACTTCAACACGGTGCTTATCGCGCTTGGCAAAGTCTGCCACTAATTCTGCGGCAACGTCATTTTGCCCATATTCGTTAAATGTGTAGGCACTATCCGAAAAGACAAATGATGTCACACCGTTTGAATCTTTAAACGGAATATTGCGCTCGTCTATTTTAATGCTAACCAATTTACTGTCACTAGAAGCGCTTGGCGTGCCACAGTATTTCCAAATATACTGATTTTTCTCGGCTTCTGTTGCGCCGTCAATTTTTTTGCCTAAGTTGATTTTAAGCAAAACGGTTACGGCCTTGCCGTGGTTTTCTTGCGTGCCTTGTGTAATGGCTTGAACACCTTCGACCCTAACTCTTATTTCATGTGGGTCACTAAAGGTAATTGTATCGGTTTCTACAACGTTTTGATCGCCACCGCCATTGTTCTTTGCCGGCACTGTATAGCTCAGCGCAGCGTTGTTGCCAACGAATTCAATTTTGACTGTGTGTTCTGCATCATTATCTAACGCAGTCACGACTGCGCTGTCACTCGATTGTAAACTTCTGCCACCCATAACGCGTAAAAACTTGTCGCGTGAAAAAGTGTTGTTATCAATTAAAATTTGGCTAATCAGTTCAAAGTCTTCTGTTGTCATCAACTTGTTATCGGCAAAGCTAATTGTCACTTTTTTACCATCGCCAGGATCGACAACAGTTACATTTTCAATTTGATATGTCTGCGAAAGTGCATTGTCTTTGAGTTCTGGTGTGCCAAAAGTTATTGACTTATTATTAGCAAAAGTGACAGTTGCGCCATGTGATTGATACTTATCATAGTTTTCTACTAAATCCCAAGCAGTTTCGTTATAATGTCTTTCACTTGGCTTAAACCATGAAACTGTTTGATTTTCTTCACTTGCAAAATAAGTTGAATAGCCATAGGCGTCTTTCAACGCAGCTTCATAATTGTCAATTGTAATAGCTTCAATTGCTTCTAATCTTTCAGTAAATGTCTTTGATGTATTATCTTTTGGTGTATAAGTAAAGCTTAAAGTAACCATCGTTTGATCTTTGCTGACATTACTTATTGATAAAGTTGAACCATCGGCAAAAGTTAGCACTGTACCATCTGCGCTAACCGTAACCTCGCCAGATGGTTGGTTGCCGCTATTGCCGTTGCCATTGCCATTGTTACCTTGGTCACCAGTGTTACCTGTTCCGTCTGCTGGGAAAACAGATACTGTATCATCTTGCCATACAACTTTGACTGTAACAGGCGATTGGCTATCTGCAAGTGTTACTGCCGAATCGTCTTCACACTTTAAACTGCCATGGTAACTATAATCGCCACCATCGCTGTAATAACTATTGGTCACGCCGCCTGTGTATTCTTCGCCATTAATCAAGACTTTTTTTACACTATCAACGTTGTTAGCTTTAAATTCATTTTCAAATACAACAAATAAAAATTCTTTGCCCGACCAATCGGCTTTTACATCGACTTTTTTGATGACAAATTCTGTATTGGCAGTTTCTGTTCCAGTTCCTGTTCCTTGGTCACCAGTGTTGCCATTGTTGCCTTGGCCACCTGTATTGCCAGTAGCAGCATCATCGTAATTATCAGTTTTGAGCACACTGTCATCACTGAAGAAAATCGCCATGCTAACTGGTGTTGTCTTTTGGTAAGAAGCGACAACATCTGCGCCTGAAATTCTAAAGTCGCCATAGTAATTTCTCATCTGTGATTTGTCTGTATAGGTATCACCATTGATAACGACTTTTGTAACTTCTGCAAAATCGCCATCTGTAAATGCATCGTTGACGATTTCTACATCGATATCATCGCCCCATGCACCTTTGTCAACTGCTTCAATGGTGTACTTATCAGCTATATTAGAATTGTTTCCATTAGCACCATTGTTATTGTTGTTACCACTGTTACCTTGGCCACCTGTATTACCAGTAGCAGCATCATCGTAATTATCAGTTTTGAGCACACTGTCATCACTGAAAAAAATCGCCATGCTAACTGGTGTTGTCTTTTGGTAAGAAGCGACAACATCTGCACCTGAAATTCTGAAGTCGCCATAGAAATTTCTCATCTGTGATTTGTCTGTATAGGTATCACCATTGATAACGACTTTTGTAACTTCTGCAAAATCGCCATCTGTAAATGCATCGTTGGCGATTTCTACATCGATATCATCGCCCCACGCACCTTTATTAACTGCTTCAATGGTGTACTTGTCAGCTATGCCACCATCGGCATAAACTGGCATTGCTGGCATATAACCGAATATAATTGCCAGACTTAGCACTAATGCTAACGCTTTACTTAGTTGTTTCTGCATAATCCATCCTTCCTTAATTATGGTATCAATCAATCACTGTCTTTTCCGATAAATACCATTAATCGTATTAGTTTGTACTTTCTCCTTTTATCTCTACGCTTCTAAAAAATTCGTATTAATCATTTTTCTTAATAATAACAGTAATTTAAACTCAAAAAAATTTGCTAAAGCATATTACGCTCAATAATGCTCCGGCAATGATGAATACAGCTATTACAAAGCTTTATGATTATTATTGAATCTCAATTGAGATGATTATAACAATAATGATAATCTTTTGCAATAGTCAAACAAAAACTTGCACCGACAATAATATTAAGAAATAATAAAAAACGTATAGATTATACACAACAAAAAATCCCTAGCCTGCATTTGCAAGCTAGGAACCTTATTTTTTTTAAAAATCTATTAGTTTCGCAGCATTAAAATTAGTGTGCTAGATACTTTTATTTAAATACTTCAGGGTAGAAATTTTCGGCTAAATAAACAATTGCATCACCATTTCTTATTCCGGTAAAAATATCGGGAAGACCTATCACGACAAATTGATTGTTTTTTACCGCATTAACTTCAGATAATGCCGGATTATCCTTCAATAATTTAATTTTTTCTTCCGATGTCATATCGTCATAATCATTAATCACAATAATATCAGGATTTTTGTCAATTACTTCTTCCCAACTTACCTCCACCCAAGTTTTGGGTTCATCACCAAAGACATTGATGCCACCAGCGTATTCAATAATATTTGTTTCAAGTGAAACACCTGCCGTATAAGCCTTGTCAATGCCTGAGTCAAAAACAAATACTTTTTTGCGCTCTGATACATCTTTAAGTTTGTTGTCGACTTCTGCTATTTGTGCTTTCATTTTATCAACTATTGCTTTAGCTTTATCTTCAACTTTAAAAATTTTACCCAACACTTCAAAATCAGTATAGGTGTCCTCCATCGTAGCACCCTCGGTATAAGAAGCTTTTGCAACGTAAGGTACAATGCCGTTTTCTAGCATCGATTCTATACTTGCGATGCTCTTATCGTTAAAGTACACATTTCTACCATATACAAAATCGGGGTTTTCTCCCAATAAAGCTTCAAACGACGGTTTTTTATCTAAACTCTTAATTTGATTGTATTGTTCTTGAAATCTCGGCAGTATAGCAACTTCATACCAGCCGCAACGCGCAATTATTTTATCAGCTAAGCCGAGCGCTAAAAGGTTTTCAGTGGTATGAGGGTTAAAACTTATTACCCTTTGCGGAACTTTATCATAGGTAACTTCAACACCCATAGATTCAACCGTAAATGGCGTATATGTTTGAGCTTTATCTCCTTTTGTAACTTCTTCTGTCTTGGCCTCGGTTGCAGCTTCTGTCGTTGCCTCTTTCGTTGTCTCTGTCTTTACTTCACTTGTTGTTTCAGCCTTTTGTTCGCTAGTTGTTTGCACTGTTGTATCGGCTGGTTGAGAACATGCAACTACTGAAAAAACGAGTAAAACAATTAAAAACGGTGATAGTAATTTTTTCATTTTTTACCTCCTAAGATATAAGATTCTAATGACATGTTCAACAATTGATACGGAGTATTAAACGACTGATAGCAGCTTCTTTTAATAAACCGTCACTAAAACCTTATCATACAATTGATACTTATACAATTTAAAAAAAATATTATCAACCTGACAAATCAAGATGATATCAATGAGTGATAAAACAAGTTAGAGTATTTATATTATTGCATAACAAATAAAAATATTGCGCCTTAAAGCTTGAAAAACCTCTAAAATGTGATATTATATTCTATAAGACGAATAATAAAAGGAATAATGTGAAAATCATTAGCTAATGCGTAACTGTGAGATTGTAAAATCGTAGCCAGATACTTTTATTTATTCATT
>PDWI01004072.1_pt1 | contig 24711 bp, 16 predicted proteins | sample 1430891 | NCBI WGS metagenome assembly PDWI01 (sample SAMN01162508, study PRJNA174530) | Oral metagenome, whole genome shotgun sequencing project. | biome: Marine environment; feature: Marine mammal; material: Swab sample of the gingival sulcus; isolation source: swab sample of gingival sulcus...
TCTCCTGAAGCAGCTCTCGCAGCTGCGGCTTATATCCTTTGGCAAAATTTTGTGATTACCTATCGTCTTGCCAAGCATCGTCAGATTTATTCTTGAAGATAGACTTTCTGAATGCGAGGTTTGAGGGCTGTTAGGACTTCGTAAGGAATGGTGTCTAAACAGCTTGCTAAATGCTCTATCGTCAGTGGATATTCTCCAAAAAGAACTACTCTATCGCCTTCTATAGCATCAGGAACATCTGTAATATCAATCATACATGTATCCATGCAGATGTTACCTACTGTTGGACATAGTTGTCCTCGTAATAATACCGAATACCTGCCATTGCCCAAGCGACGAGAGAACCCATCTGCATAGCCAATCGGAATTACTGCGATACGTCTTTCATGCTTAGCCTTCCCTTGACAGGCATAGCCGACACTTTCACCTTGCTTTATCGTCTTAATCTGTAGAATCGTTGTACTAAGTCTTGCTACAGAACGTAAGCTTTGCCCTGTATTACTTGTCGGACTGATGCCGTAAAGTCCAAGTCCAAGCCTTGCCATATCAAAAGCATAAGCCTTGCCATGTCGCTCAATGCCTGCCGTGTTAAGTAGATGTAATAGCGGCTTGTTCTTAAGCTCTTTACACAGCCTTTGGTAAGCTTGTTTGAGCTGCTTAGCTTGCTGCTCTGTATAAATATCTAAAGCCTTATCGTCAGCCCCTGCAAGATGACTGAAGATGCTCGCTATATGCAATTCGTCATTATCTTTAACTAAGGCTAAGACTTCCTCTAATTCTTCTTGTTCAAAGCCCAAGCGGTGCATACCACTATCTATTTTGAGGTGGATAGGGTAGTGCTTTAGCTTACGATGTTTAGCTTCCTTTTGTATGCCTTTTAGCATAGAAAGACTATAAACCTCTGGTTCTAAGTTATATTGAAATAGAGTCTTTGCACTGGAAAGCTCTGGGTTCATCACGATAATCGGACTTTTGATGCCCTCTAACCTCAAATATTTGCCTTCGTCAGCCACAGCCACAGCTAAGTAGTCAACAGAAGCATCTTCCAAGAGTCGAGCAATTTCCAAAGCCCCCAAACCGTAACCATCTGCCTTAATCATGCAGATTAGCTTATGTCCATTTGGTAAAAGAGCCTTGTAGTGATTTAGATTATGACGGATTGCCGATAGATTTACCTCAAGTGTCGTCTGATGCTCCATAAGGGATAGCGAACGAATCAATCGTTCAAAGGCAAAGCGTCTTGCTCCTTTGATGAGGATACAACTTTCCTTAATCTCTTTTAATCTTGCTGCATTTATTAGCTCATCAGTATCATTATAAAAACTTGCCTTTATAGAGCTGAATAGTGCTTTTTCTTTGCTAATTTCTTCCCCAACGGCAAATATCTCACACACGCCAAAGGACTCAATTAGCTGAGCTACCTGTGTATATAGTTCCTTGTTGCTTAGTCCTGTCTGTACAATGTCAGACAAGACTAACACTGCAGGCATGTTAGAGTGTTTACACCTGCGACGTTGAAAGTCAAGGGCAATGCGTAAGGCTTCTAAGTCAGATGAATAAGCGTCATTGATCAGCACGTTGCCAAAGAAACTGTCCTTTAGTTCAAGACGCATCTCTACGCCTTCGAGCTGTGGCACTCGTTCAAGGATTGCTGTCAAAAGTTGAGGATATTCTTCAGCTATGAAGGAGAGGCAAAGCAGAACATTTGATATATTTGCTTCATCAACGAAGGGGATTTTTATTTCGTAGTCTTTGCCTTGGCAATGGATTGTCGCAAGTGAACTTGCTGTGCGTTTCTTTATAGAAGATAAAAACAGACTTGCTTTTTTGTCTTTTTGACTCCAGCCTTTTAGCTTATGACTTAGCTGATTGTCTTTACAAGCTTTGCTAATATGTTCATCGTCTAAGCAAGCAAAGATATAATCACAGTTTATAAATAGCTTTAGCTTTTCGTCAAATAAACTTTCTTGTGAGCTAAACTGCTCAATATGTGCCGAGCCTAAGCTTGTAAGAAGACCTATATTTGGCTGAATAACCTCTTGCAAAGCTCCCATTGTATTTGGTTCGGATATACCAGCCTCAATAAGCCCTAAATCCATCTCTTTGTCAAGGCGAAGAACAGAAAGAGGGACACCAATTTGAGAGTTATACGATGCTGGAGAGCGACGAAGGGAAAGGTTGTCGCTAAGTAAACTATTGAGTAATTCTTTAACAACAGTCTTACCATTACTTCCTGTTATCCCAACAAGCTTTTTATCTATTAAGCTTTTGCGATGAGCCTTTGCTATGGTCTGTAGGGCTTTGACAGAAGATTCAACAGAAAGAAAAGAGGCATCAGGATATTGTTGCCTTAGTTGGGATAACTCGCACTCTACAATGAAGCAACGCACACCAAGGCGATACATATTATCAATATACTTATGTCCGTCTCCTGATGGCGTCTTAATGGCAACGAAAGCAGTGTCTTGAGCCGTTATAAACGATCGACTATCAGTTAGATAATGCTTTATGCTAATACTATGTGAGCAGTATGCCTCTTTAGGGTTGAGTAGGATTGATAATTCTGTTGCTTTCATTTCTTCTGCAATCTACTTTTTTATAAGTTCTTACAAAGCAAAGATAAAAATTATATCACAATCTCTATAACGCTTTACTGCTTAAGATGAAGGAAGGCAATGAAAGAACTATTATCCTTGAGTGGCGTGAGCAGTTTTATATCTCCATCAAAACTCTCTTTTAACTCCTCCCATGAAGAGCGAAGATAATCAACGTGAAAACTAATAGTCTTGTAAGGCTTATCAACAAGCTCTTTTAGTTCTTGTTCATAAACTAAATGAGCCACTAAGCCCATGGTAGAGCGAAGGTTAATCTCTACACATGGATTGAGTCTAAGTCTTCCCTCTTTGGACTTATAAACAAACATATCAACACCGATATAGCCCTCATAAGACTTTGCCAAATGCTCCTTAAGAAAGGCTTTCTGCTCTTCGATAAGTTTGCTTAAATCATCTCCGAGCAATTCGTAAAGCTCTTGATAAAGTTCACTTTGATCTGCCAAGATGTTAAGCTGATAAGCTCCAAAGCTATTGGTCTTAAACTTAGAAAGGGCTACAAACTTGACCTCTCCATCTGTGTTGATGTGATACTCTATCGCCCAGTCCTGAATCAGCTCAAGCTTTTCTTCAAGGCTGATACCCTTACATCGCCTTATCTGTAAGAGCAGTTGGTCTTGACTCTTTTTATCGCAAGGAAGCGAGAGCGAACTTATCCCTCTGCCAGAAGAGGTATAAGCTCGCTTGATAAGTAAGTTCTTAATGCCTTGTTCTTCTTTCTCCTTGAGGAGAGCTGAAAGTTCTTTCTGCATGCTCTCCCATTCCCCTTGAGGGTAGAGCCAATATGGTATCTGCTCTGAGCAATCTTGCCATCGTTCATTGAGCTGCTTGAGCATAAGGACTGAGCTGGAGCGATGGGATAGCTTGAGGTAGCTCTTACTGATTTTGGGAGTCGAAAGACTTAAAGAGAGCTTTTCTGCTCTCTTCTTTAATTCCTTGAGGCAATGTCCCTCTAATGCCCAGAGGCTTACTTCTAATTTTGGAAGGTTTTTTGTGTCTTTGACAAGTTCCCCCTTATGGTTAAGAACTCTGTCCTCTTGACTATCCTTTGCCCACTGCCAGATGTAGTCGCCTTCTTTAGCAAAGTAAAGCATAAGGGGGCTGAGGTCATGTCGAAGTTTTAGGATTTCCTTACTTGGTGTATAAGTCTGTTGTAGGGGAATCTTTAGAGCCTCTTCATGACCGGGGTTGAAGACAAAGAGCTTGTTCATTAGCCTTTATATACTACAGGCATTGTCGATAGACTCTTCAAGTAAGAATGCCTTCCACTCGTCTTTGCGGCTCATAAGTTTTGTTACATAAGAGCATACTGATAATACTTTCAAACCCTCTGCTTGACAATACTTAATTAGCTCTTCAACTAAGATCTGCCCAATGCCTTGTCCTCTAAAGCTTTCATCAACAAAAGTCTTTGTTACGTAAGCTTGCTTGTCTGCTTCCCTTAGCTCAAAGAGTAAATAAGCCTCTCCGCTTAGTCCCTCCTTGCTGTACTGAATGCGTTTAGTCGAGTTGTTTTTGTTGTTTATAATCTCTATCATAATCTATCTTTATTTATATGTATATCTCTTTAATCTAAGTGAGACTTTTAGTTCCCCTCCGTGGTAGACCTTTGCATGGTAAGATTATTCGGTCATTGAGCTTGTCGAAATGTCCGAAATTTAAGGCAAACAAGCCTAATGCGGTTCGTTTCGACGCTTCGACAAGCTCAGCGACCGCAGGCTCAACGACCGAAAAGTGCTACTGTTCAAAGGTCTACTGCAGAGGAGCTATTGCTACGCATAAAAAGACTTACAGAGATTTCAAAATCTCCGTAAGTCCTACGTAGCCCATAGGGGAATCGAACCCCTCTTTCCAGAATGAAAATCTGGCGTCCTACTCGTGCGGGGATTATTAAGCTAACTTAAGAACGTGCTTAGCTAACTTAGACTTAAGGTTAGCAGCCTTGTTCTTGTGAATGATTCTCTTACCAGCCAAACGATCCAAGATAGAAGAGATCTTTGGAAGAGCCTCTGTTGCTTCGTTCTTGTCTGTTAAAGCACGGAACTTGCGAACTGCATTACGAGCAGTCTTTGCATAGTAACGATTGTGCAAACGACGAGCGTTTGTCTGACGGATTCTTTTAATTGATGACTTATGATTTGCCATATTTCGATTATATTCTTATCAAATTCTTTATATAGTAGCCCATAGGGGAATCGAACCCCTCTTTCCAGAATGAAAATCTGGCGTCCTAACCGATAGACGAATGGGCCAGCCTTATAGCACTTGATGAAAGTCTTCCCTCAATTGCGAGTGCAAAGATAAATCTTTTTTTTTAATCCTACAAGCTTGTCTGCTTTTTTGGATTTTCTATCTGCCAAATATCAGTTGACTATGTTTACGCCCTCAACAAATTTTGAATGGACTCACTTTTTCTTGTAATTTACTCTTTATTAGTTAGATATGTGTGTCGCTGAAAGTCCTCTATTTTTGTTGAAAAAATAACATATATCATTCGAAAAAGTTATATATGTTAGTTGAAAAAGTAATATATATCATTTTGAAATTTAATATGTGTTATTTTTTTGAGTAATCAAGATCCTTTCTATCTGTCTTATATACAGTGGATTAAATGATTTGATGTTTCTCTGTTTGGTGAAATGTTTTGTGTTTGAATAAAAATAGCTAATTTTGTTTTGAAATATATATGAAATGTGTGATATTGTAATATTTTTATTGGAAAAATTAGTTTGAGTGTATGGTAAGTGAAAAGGCTGAGATAAAAAACAAATTAGATAGCAGAGAGGCTAAGCAACAAAAAATAATTAAAGACTTCTTTATTATGACTTTTGGTATGATGGTTGGGGCTTGGGCAATACATTTCTTCCTTGAGCCGCTTGCTCTAATTATAGGTTCAATATCTGGGCTGTCAATAGTAATAGAGCATCTTACCAGCATTCCTGTCTCATATACTTATTTTACAATAAATGTACTTCTGCTCCTGCTTGCTTATTTACTTATTGGAGCAGAGTTTAGTATAAAGACGGTATTCACATCATTGATAACTGCTCCTTGGTTGTTTGTTTTTGAAAAGATAACACCGATCCAAAAAGCTGGAGAAGTGATAAGTGCTACAGGAGAAGTTTTCAATAGTGCTGGTGAGAGGGTTAACGATGCTTGGTATGTAATGATGACAATTCCGAAAGATGGTATGACGGGCAATGTTTGGTATGATCTGATTATATTTATCCTAATCCTTAGTGTTGTACAAACAATATTATTTGATATTAGTGCCTCGACAGGCGGTTTGGATATTATCGTAAAGATTATGCATAAGTATACTTCTGTAAGTTTAGGAGTCTGTCTTGCCTTCTCAGGAACGCTTCTGTGTTGTACAGCTTTTTTTATCCATCCAACAAGAATGGTTCTTATCGGTTTATTTGGGACACTACTTAATGGAGTTGCTCTAAATATTTTGACAAAATTGCTTCTTAAACTAAAGAAGAAAAGAGCCTAATCAATCACAATGTAGCTCTTCAATAATTCTTAGTTATCCTTAGGCTATTAGCTGAAAGATTATTAAATTTGTTTTGGAAGAATACCAATATATATTGTGATGAAGAGAAATAAGATTAAGATACTATTTGTTTGCTTGGGGAATATATGCCGCTCGCCATCGGCAGAGGCCGTATTTTTACACCATATAGCAGAGATAGCTAAGGCAGAGCTTTTCGAGGTAGATTCGGCTGGACTAATAGCAGCCCACGAGGGAGAGCATGCCGACAGCAGAATGCGTCAGCACGCTTTTCAGCGAGGCTATAGGCTTGAAAGTTTAAGTCGTCCAATTACTTATGATGACTTCTTTGACTTTGACTATATCGTCTGCATGGACGATGCTAATATGCAGGGCTTGAAAAGTAAAGCTCCAGACTTAGAAACGATGGCGAAGCTTAGTAAACTGACGGACTGGGCTGAAGATGCTCCTCTTGATCATGTCCCTGATCCTTATTATGGGGGAGCAAGAGGCTTTGAAGAGGTTTTGGATTTGCTCGAGATTTGTATCCCTCAGCTTTGCCAAAAGGTACTTAAGGAGCAAGACTTTAGCTAAATAACTATGGGCTTGTATAGAGCTTTTAGACGAATAGGGCGAGGGCTGTTGGATTTTATTTATCCTCGTCCTTGCCCTATTTGTCAAATAAGGCTGTCATCAGAGGAGCGTGCTATATGCAGCTATTGTGCGACACAGCTTTCTACCTATAATACAGCCCTGCACCAGCCAGAAGAACGGCTCTATGCCTGCCCCAAGTTCAAAAGTCTTTATGCTCTTTTCTTTTATGAGAAAGGCTCTTATGTACAAAAGCTGATACATGCTTTCAAGTATAAAGCCCACACAGATTTAATTGCTTTCTTTAGGCTTAGGGCAGAGTCGATGGGCTATTTCAAGCAATGGCAGGCGGAGGCTTACGACTTGGTACTTGCCGTCCCTATTACTAAGTTACGGAGACGAAGGAGGGGCTACAATCAAGCCTTTCTTATGGCTGAGCTTATTGCGGAGCAATTAGGGCTTGCAGTCTCGGAGGATCTGATCATACATAAAGAGGGCGATAGCCAAACGAGGCTAAACAAGTACGAACGCATAACGAATACGGAGTCAAGATTTTTGCTTAACCCAAAGTATGCTAAGGCTCAAGTCCCCAAACGTGTGCTTATCGTTGATGATGTGCTGACGACTGGAGCTACGCTCCTCGCTCTTGCCTTTATCCTCGAAAAGCTCGGCGTTGAACGTATCGATGTCTTCTGTATTTCTGTGGCGATCTGATGTTAAATAGAGAGTGTCAGTTTTAGAAATAATAAATGCAAAAGAGGGCGTGCCGTTTTGACACACCCTCTATTTCTTTCATTCGTAGGGGGGAGGCTTAGTTCACGACGATGTCGAAGAACTTAGATTCGTAAGGAGCAGTCATGAAAATCTTAGAGTAAATAGGATCGTTGAAAGTTAGGTATAGATTGTACTTACCAGACTTCAAGAAGGTAACGATGCCTGTTGCCTTATCATAAGTATAAGCAACACCTTCTTGCTGTGCAGTCTCCTGCTCTGCTTCAGTGTATACCTCTACTGTAAATGGATCGTTCACGCCATTAGCCTTGAAGATGTCGAGAGCTTCCTTAAGGGAAACAGTCGTGCCATTTGGTGTAATAAGCCATGTTTGATCTTCCATCTTAACATCTTCCACAGCTAAGTAGTCTTCTGTGATGATGCTGTTGTAGAGAGGTTTGTAGAGCTTAGCAAGAGCTTCAATAGAAAGATTATTGCCATTTAGCTCTAACCCTTCAAGTATTGGGTACATAGTACCGCCAGTCTCAATATGCTTGATGCCATTGTTCCTTAATAGTAAGCGATATAACTCAGTCGCACCCGTGATGTTTACCTCTGTTAGCGTAGGCTCTTCTGGTTTATCTGGCATACTTGCCAAAAGGGCTTCGATATTAGGATAAGCACTTACATCAATCTTTTCAAGATATTCGCAATTGTCTAAGACGAGTGTCTTCAATGTCTTTGGTAACTTAAGGTCATCTGTAGAAGAAAGCCCACCGCCGTATAAGGTAAGAGTCTTAAGATTTGGAGCTGCTTCGGCTACATCTAACTCAGATATGCCTGCATTCGTTAGGTCGAGGCTCTTAAGAGCTGTCATGCCTTTGATTGTTGGGCTAAAGCTAAACTCTGACATCGTTGTCTCTGTAACCTTTGGAAGATTATCTAATGTCGCCATCATGATACCTTCTGCCTTGCTGATTGTAATCATCTCAAGCTTTGGTAGATCTTTGATGCTTAGCGTATATTCATCACTGTTGATAGCCTTGACCTTGCGGAACTTAATCGTCTTAAGCTCTGGGTAGTTTTCCTTAGAGAAGGTCATCGTAGGTAAGATAGACTCATCAAGGTTCAGTACTTGTAGCTTCTTGTTGTCCGCCATGTCAAGCTTGCTAATAGGGAGTTTAGTCTCAGTATAAAGCTCCAATATACCTGTATTCTTGATTGTTACCTCTGTAAGTTTGTCGTATTGGTAATAGAGGTTAAGCTTAAACTCGTTGTCGTAGTCGTTAGCTCCCTTTAGGTTTGGTAGGTTAACGAAAGAGACTGTTGTCAACTCTGGCAGTTCCTTGATGGTAAGCTTAGCTAACGGTGCAGCATTCAAGCCATCTACCTTAAGGATTCTTAGGCTTGGCTGATGTGTAACTTCAAGCTTTTCTAAGCTCTCGTTCTTAATGATGATTGCCTTTAAGTTCTCAAAGACAGTCTGATCATTAAGATTTAGTTCTTTAAGCTTAGAGCCTTCCTTGACAATAAGAGTCTTAAGCGTTGCTTGACCTTCGTCGTTGATCGCCCAAATAAGCTTGATGTCTTCACTCTTCCACTGGCTAAGGTCATCGGCAGCAAAGTCGTCACCGAAACCATTAGCTGTGGCAATCGCACGGATTATCTTGATGTCTTCGCTCTTGCAGTCAGCAAAGCTAATCGCTGAAGAGTTTGGAGCAGATAGATCTACAAATTCGTCAGACCAACCTTGATCTGTCTTTGGACCATAGAGACGCTTGTTTTTCTTGTCGATATACCAGTCGCCTTCATTACCTAAGTTTGGAGCTGGCTCTCCTTCGCCACCATAGATACGACTACCGTCCTTACCATTGATGCCATCTTTGCCATCTTTACCATTAAGTCCGTCCTTGCCGTCCTTACCGTTGATGCCATCTTTTCCGTCTTTACCGTTAAGTCCGTCTTTACCATTAAGACCATTCTTTCCGTAGAGAGGATAGCCTTTACCCCAACCTTCAGAAGTCTTAGCACCATAGATTGTCATGGTCTCGCTGTCGATGTAGAAGTCTCCAAGTTTACCAAGGCTATTACTTGGAATGCCTTTGCCAGAGTGAATCTCTGAGCGTTTCTGTAGCTCTTCTAATGTCGGTAGCATGTTGTCTTGCTTACAGCTACTGACAGAGAATAAGATGCTTAGCCCCAAGAAAGTGGCTATAAGCAGTGAAAATCTGTTTTTGTTCATTTGTTTTAAATTTGAATGATTATAAATTATTGTATGATAGTAATTAAGCGTCTCTCCTCTTTCATGAAGTTCTCAAGAAAGAGACGTATATCTTTTGGCTTTATGCTGGAGAGAATTGCCTCATAGTTTGCAAAGTCTTCTAAGCTTTCGCCTTTTATGATGCAGTCTATTAGTGTCGTCTGCCACTGGGCTGTGTTTCCTTTGGTCAAGGTCTCTTGCTTATTCGAGATAAAGAGTTTTTTTATCTCATTCAGCTCTTCAGCTTGAACCTCTTTAGTCTTAAGCTCATCTATAAAGTTCCTGATAATCTTATTTGCTTGCTTGATATTCTTGTGGGCCAAGCATGTCTCTAACTTAAAGTAGGCATTAGGCTCAGGCAAGGCTCTATACTCGAGATGCATATAGGGCGAATAGACCAATCCATGACGCTCTCGGAGTAGGCTAATCATACGAGAGCGTATCAGTTCTCGGCAAAGCTTGAGTGTTAGATGGGATTTTAGGCTTGGCTTATACCTCCCATAATAGATATTAAAGAGCGTAGCCTCATGTCCTTGTGCTTGTTCATCTCCTATTTTGTAGATTTTAGGCATGGTCTTGGGGAGGAATCCTCTCTTAAGGATCTTTTTTCTATTACTATTTAGGTGCTGAAATAAAGATGCTAAACGATATTTAACAGGCTCAAAATCAAATGAGCCAACAACTAATATTGTTAGCTCTTGTGGGCAAGAATAGGCTTTGATATGGTTGTTATAGATTGAATCAAAGTTTAGATTCTTGATGTCCTCTTTCCTTTCTGCTGAAGGGAGCATAATCTCTTTCCCCATAAGGCTGTCAAGGTAACGCTGCATCTGTAGGGTTTTGTCTCGCTTGATCATCTGTGCTAAGCGGTTTGTTTTGCCTACTCGCTGGAGCATCTCGCTCCTTACTTCTTCAAATTCTGACAGAGCGTATTCAGGTCTTAACATCTTTTCGTAGATAAGGGCGAGCATTTCATTAAGGTCTTTTGCTCTACTACTTGCCATAATAGAGGAATAATAAGATGACGTTGCTAAAGACATAGACATACCTCGGTCAAACATATAGTTCTCTAAGGCAGAACGCTCAATGCTAGCGACACCTCCTAATTCCATATAGCCAGCAACACTCTCTAAGTCTTTTTCTAAGCCTATAGGGATAGCAGCCAAACCACCTTTAGCGATAACAGAAATACGTACGAGGCTATCTTGGTCATTTGTTTGCTTAAGCACAAGCCTTAGCTCATTCTTTAGAGAAATGTCTTGCAGGTCTAAGCTCTTAATCTCCTTAACTTTTATGCCTTCTTCCTTATAAGGATACTGCTTTTTTAGAATTTCTGGGGTAGCTGTTTTTTGTTGTTTTATAGTCTCTTCTACCTTAGCTTCGTAAGTATAAGAACTATCTTGAAGTCCGTTGTCAATCGTTTCTGCTATTGTAGTGCTTGATATTTTATATTTAGCTCCTTGATGAGGAGAAAGGTAAGTGATAAGCCCTTGTTTGCTCTGTATTAGTTTGTGAACTTTATTAAGTTCCCCCTGTAGATCTTCCCACGAAACTTTATCAAGCTCTTTATGTAGCTCTCTAACTTCAGTTTCGTCTTCTAAGGGCTTGTCGCTGTGAATGACTTCGTCTATATAATAGTTACAGAACTCCAATGAGGAAAGCTCTGGCGAGAGTAGGGGATAGTGTTGCTTAGCCTCAGTGATAAGTTCCTTAAGTAGGGCAGAGGAAATAGTATCTTTCTGTAGAAGGCTTGTTAGAGCTGAAAGGGACTTTTCAATCTTTGACTTAAGCTCTTTTGCTTCTTTCCCTTCAATATCTAATACTAAGTGGTAGCTATTTGATAGATACCACGCATCTGATAGGTTTATGCCATTGATAGGATATAGATAACGCTTCCATAGGTTTAGTGCCATATAGCTAAGAGCTGAGCGATATATTGCAGGAATGTTATTTTGATTTTCTTCTTGATGTGGGAAGATAAGCTCAAGCTTAGCAAAGGAAAGCAACTTATCATTTTCTTGACTTAGGTTTAAGCCTTTTGGATAAGTTAGAGGAGGCTCTTGGAAGTCTTCTGCTCTGCCTTCTAAATTGGAGAAGTTTGCATTGATATTTTGCTCTACTTCGTCTAAGTTAATGTCCCCAACAATGACGATAGTCGTAAGATTTGGTTTGTACCACTTCATAAGGAATTGGCGAAGCTTATCACTCGTTACGCTGTTAATCTCTTCTACTGTACCCAAAGGCATACGGCGACTATGCAACCCGATCCCTATCTTTTGTGAGTAGAAAGGCTCAAGCGTGGGCATTGCCCTTAGCTCTTCCTTGATGATGCTTTTCTCCAGTTCTATATCTTCCTGATGAAGCTTTAGAGAGCCTTGAAAGTTTTCTTTGATATAGCTATTAAGCTTAGCAATTGCTTCGATGTCTTGGCTTGGAAGAGTAAAGGCATAGACGGTTCTATCCTGCGTAGTAAATGCGTTATAGCCAAAGCCAATACGAATACCACAGTTGCTGAAGAATTTGTTTAAGTCTTTTTCTGACATTAGACTATTACCCGAAAAGAAAGTATGCTCAAGGAAGTGAGCAACACCTCTTTCATCATCTTCTTCGTGGCAAGAACCTACCTGCATGATGAGGCGATACTCCGCCTTTTGCTTGACAGCTTTCTGCTGACGAAGGATGTACTTTAGTCCATTTTTCAGCATACCTCTCCTTACTTGAGCCTTTGCTTGCCCAAATAAGGAAAGGGTAATTAGAGTAAGGAGGATACTCCTTGTTATTCTATTATAGAGCATTCAATATTAAATATACTGTAGGCATCGGAGTTGTAGATATGTTGTGGGAAGAGGAAGCTCATCTTACCTGCCTTAAAGTCTATGCTTGCTGTAGGCTTTACATACTTTGTTTCTCCGAAAGCACCATCTTCAATGAGTCCATCTTCATCAATCTTAGAGTCGCTTAGGATAGAATAGATGTTTGTATCACTTGTTTCAATGATTTGTGCAAACTCTGGATCTTCTTTTACAGCTTGTATCATACGTTCAAAGACAGAGAGCCTATAGAAGAATGGAACAACCTTGATACGCTCCTTGCGTTCATCAGAATAAGGGTAGTCTTTCTGATTTTCTTTGACGGCAGAACCTCTTTTGCCTAAGAAGTCAATTTTACCACTCTTTGGGTCAAGGCGGATATTATCTAAATCTGTCTCAAAGCTTTCATTTGCATAGTTTTCCTTTGTCCAATTGATTTTTTCTCTGATAGCTTTGTTAGATGGTGGCGTATATGCTGGATCTGGATAGTTCCAGAATTGCTCATCAAGGATTGTGTAGTTGTTCCAAATCTTTGAGAAGAAATGATTAAGTCCCAAGGCATTCTTTTCGAACTTAAGGACAATCTTATCTTCTGTCGCTTTCTCGCTTAGCTTGACAATCATGACTTGCTTGCTAACGGTAAGCTTTTCGGGGGCAATGATATTAGGGTAGTCATACTCTCCCATGCCAGCCCAGTCGATTGTACCGTTACACTCCATCTGCCCTAAGAAGGGGCGTAGGTCTATGCCATATTTCTTCTCATAAGCTGTTACAAGCTTCTCCTCCCTCTCACTAAGTTGCTTCTTTATGTTAGGTAGAAGCAATAGCTCAACCTCTTTCTTATCCGAAAGTAGAATTCCTTTAGGAAGAGCCTTAAGGGATATAGCAATCTTGACACCCTCCTCGTAGAAGTTGCGAGGAATCTGTGGCTTAAGGATAAGAGAGCCTTCAAAGTTCCCTTTTGTGATTGAAATCTCAGCCTTGTCTAAGCCAAAGAACTTCTTTAAGTCCCCTGATATTTCAAGTTTGAAAAGCTCATCTTGTTCTACAGCTTTTGTCAAGCGAAGTATGATCTTAATTTCCTCTTGGCTCTTAGCTGCTACCTCATTTCTCTGCGAACCATTATCTAAACTTAGATAAGCATAATTTTCTCCTTTGTAGCTATTAGGATCGTTTTCTTTGTTACAAGATGCTACAAAGGACATAGCCAATATAATTAGTCCTAATCTAAATAATCGATTCATATTCCTATCTTTATAACCGTTATTCTTTAATTCGTTGGAAAGGTCTCCAACCTCTATTTTGTTCTTTTAGTTTACTGTTACTTCTGTATTCGCTCTTAGGAATTGGTAGCGTCCAGCGATAGTCATCAGCTTTAATCGTGTATTTTGTAGTAAGACCATTGTAGTCTAAGCGATCTAATGGAAGAGCTAATCGTTTTAGATCAAAAAAACGTATGTTTTCGCCTGCAAACTCCTTACGTTTCGCAAAAAGTATTGTTTGTAAAGCATCGTCTTGACTTAGCTCTTCTTCAATGGTTTCTAAGCCTAAAACCTTGAAGTATTGTTCATTTAGAAGTTCTATCGCCGTTTCTGTATTTCCTGCTCTGCAAAGAGTTTCTGCCTGAATGAATATAGCTTCCTGTGGTCGCATGATATAGACATCTCGGATCGGCTTATTCTTTAGCTTCGCATGACTATACTTCCCTGCTAAGAGCATAAGCCTATTTGTTTGAATATCTGCTGGGAGTAGGCTGTCGATGGTATAGGCTTTTCTCCTTTTGTCTTCTGTTTCGTATTTGATTGCAGGGTTTATAGCAAAGGTAACGCTGGACTTATTTGGTCGCTCAGCATAAATCTCCAAATAAAAGTCTAAGTCCGTTGATGCAGAGAAGATGGCAGCATCGTCTTGTAACTTATCCCAAGCATCTATACTCGTTGGGAAGTTATTGATAGAAATATTCTTTTCTGATAGGCAGAGCTTAGCTAAGCGTTCGGCTTCTTCAAATTCTTCTTTATAGAGAGCAAGGCGAGACTGCAGGAGGTAGTTAGCTCTTAGGCTCATAAAGTTTGCCTTACCTTCGTGCATAGGGCGTATGTCTTTGCTTCCAATAAATAGCTTTTCTGCAGATAGTAACAATTTCTTAATCTCTTGCAGTGTTTCCTGCTTACTTGCTCGTGGTAGTTCCTCAAAGGCTACATTGTTTTTTAGGATAATGCCTCGCTTGTCGCTATCCTTAAGTGGAGATGAAAATAATTGTAATAGCTCAAAGTAGCACAGGGCTTTGAGAGTCTTTGCCTCTGCCTCAATTCTATCTACTACGAGCGGAGCTGTTTCCTTCTTCTTCCTAAGGTCTGGCAAACGTGTCAGGACGCAATTTATATCCTTGATACAGGTATAATAGCTTGTCCAAAGGTCTTCTGCAAGTTGCTCTATCTGAAAGTTTACCCAGTAGTAGGTGTTTAGTTCGTTAGGACTTTTCTTCGCATTATATAGCGGAGCAAAGTCATCAGATAGGAGTGAGAGCTTGAAATGATTAAGTGGATATTCATGGTAAGCTGACGAGAGCGTCTCGTAAGCTGTTTGCTCTGAAACAATGACAAATGGATCTGTCAGTTCATTCTCTGTAGGAATATCTAAGTTGCAGGATAGCAATATCGAACAGATAAATATGGATAGTACTTTATTTTTCATTTGCTTGCTGACTTAGAAGTTTAGATTTAGATTGAAGGAATAGACTGGTTGTACACCTATGTCATACGTACCACTCTCTGGGCTTGAGCCTTTATAAGGGCTAAGGGTAAATAGATTAGATACTTGTAAGGAGAGGGCAGCATAAGTGCATAGACCTCCTAATGTCTTCAATGTCTTTTCTTTTAGGCGATAGCGAAGGCTTAGCATTGACAGACGTAGATAGTTGCTTGATGCAAGCATTCTGGTATTGGCATAAATGCTTAGGTTTTGATAGGTAGAGGCGGTGCTGTGTGGAGACGGATAGAGCTTTCCCTTGTCTCCAGCCTTGAACCATGTCCGTTCTAACTGTCCTGCAATTGCATTTTTATGAATATTATCCTTATCTCTGACATATCTGAAAGAATAAGGTTTCTTTCCTCCCAATACATAATAGAACTGTGTGTCAAAGTCAAACTGCCCTAAGGCAAAATTAAGGCTGAAAGTTCCTTGATAAGGTGGATTAGAGTAGCCAACACTGATGAAGTCTTCTCTCTTTAGTTCTGAGTAAAAAGGCTTTTCATTGCCTTGCTTATCCAAGAAGACAGGATAGCCAAAAAGGGGATTGATCCCAATAGAATTTAGGGCATAAAGTTCGTCGTAGGCTTTTCCCTCTTCGTAATCAGGAAATAGACTCTCATCATCACTATATAGAGCTGAAGCTTCGTAGAGGTCTACAACAAGGTTCTGGTTATAAGCGAGTGTCGTTCGTGCCGAAAGGCGACAGACATCGTTATCTATGATACGTCCTGAAAGCATAAGCTCTATCCCTTCATTTCTTAGTTGTCCGACATTGCGTAGCATAGAGCGGAAGCCATTAGAAGAGGGAATACGTACATCAAGTAGGGCGTTGTGAGTGTCTTTTCTATATAACTGAACGCCCATGTTGTAGCGTTTGAATAGTTGCAGCTCTAAGCCCAAATCAAAGTTATTAACTGTCTCAGGTCGCAAATCCTTATTATACATCTGCCCAAGCGTTAGCAGGCGGAAGTAGTCGCCATAGTAGGCGGATTGATTATAACTAAAGATTGGTAATGCAAGAGATGAGGAAATACCTCCAAGGCTTGCTGTACTACCAAAAGAGGTCTTAAGGTTTAGGTCTGTCAATACCTTATTATCCTTAAACGAAGGTACAAACTTAGCAATCAAAGGCGTCAAGTGAATACCGCCGCCTAATGCCCAAACCTTATTCCATCTTTTTGATGGTGGTAGCAGACTTGAGGCATCAGCTTTATAGGCTGCAAATAGATCATAAGTATTATCGTAAGTGTAACCTAAGGAAAGACCAAAGCCGAATTGAGCCATCTTCATGTTTGAGCCAACAAAGTCTGGCGTGTAAGCAGAGCCTTTGCTTTTGTTTACCCCTGCCAAGCTCTCAAGTAATCCTATGCCATGTCCTTCAACACTTAGCAGTTTAACACGAGCATAGTAGTAGTCTGTATTTGTACTAAAGGTTAGGTCATGCTTTTCATTAAATACTTTATGATAGGTGGCACGAACGTTAGAGCTATAGTTAAAGTCTGTATTACGAGCTGCTGCTATCTTACCTCTCATGACTGGCTTCTTACCTTGAGTCTGTTCGCTATAAGAAGAGGCTGGCGTAATTTCTTGCATCTCATGATAGACAAAGTCCATACCGAAGACTGCATCTAAGCTAAGTCCATCAAAAGGTCTCATGCTTAGGCTAAGACTTGAGCCTATCCTTAGCTCCGAACTTTGACGACGAAACTGATTCATCAAGTCTGCATAAGCCTTATTGGGGTGAGAATATAGCTTTTTGCTTGCTTTCGTTTCATAAGGGTTAAGCTTATAAACTAATGTCTGTGGAGAATAGTGGCTTCCATTAGGAGTGTTCGTCAGAGCATAGCCAACGTTTGTTCCCAAAGAAATAAGTCCCATTGGAATCTGCCAGTCTAAGCTATTGTTTAGGCTGATACGTTGCGTGTCATTGCCCTCTATTTGTCCTCCTTGTTTTGAATAGTTTGCAGAAACATAATAGGCAATGTCATCATTCCCTCCACGTAGGCTAATATTATGGCTTTGGTAAATATTAGTACGAAGTAGTTCCTCAAACCAGTCCGTGTCTATTTGTCTTAAGGAGTCCAAGTGTGTTGATGCAAAAGCCTTGTAGATACTCCTGTCGGCTGTCGGCTTGATGCCATATTGCTGGAAATAGATGTTTTGCACATCTCTCAGCTGTGCCTCTTGATAGAAATCTGCTGAAAGGACATAACCGGGGGCATTGGTGCTTTTCATCAGGCGTTCAATCTCGAGTTTCTCTTTTGTCTTCATCATCTCCGCCGTCCTTCTTCCTTTCAGTGTGATACCGTAGTTACTACTGATGGCAAGACGTAGAGGTCCTTTTACTCCCCTTCTACTTGTAATCTCTATAACACCATTTGCCGCTTTGACCCCATATAAGGCACTTGCTGCTGCATCTTTGAGGACCTTAATCTCTTTGATGTCAATAGGATTAAGTGTTATAAATGCCTCGGGAGAGATGATTTTACTATCTAATACATAAAGAGGTTCATTTGCAGCATCACCCTTGCGGAAGGAGTTATTACCTCTAATACGAATCTTTGGCTTTACACCAAGCTCACCTCTGTTGATGACAACCAAACCAGGGGCTGTCCCTTGAAGAGCAAGGCTAAGGTCTATCATCGGCTTTTGTAGAACTTCCTTCATGTCTATCTTGGAGACGACACCAGACTTTGCTCTAATATCAATGTCATTGACGCTACGCCCAAGCACGACAAACTCTTTTAGCTGTTTATTGTTAGCCTGCATATAGATTTTTAGAGCCTTTCCCTTCCATGCTACAAGTTTAGTCTTCATACCCATGTAGCGAACTCTAATGATTAGCTTTTCCTTTGCATACCTTTGGGGAATAGATAGGCTGAAGCGTCCGTCTAAGTCCGTAACTGTCGCTAAGCGATAGCCTTTAAGATTCACTGTTGCTCCGACGAGGCTCTCGCCTTTCTCATCAAATACACGACCTGATAGGCTGAAGTTCTGCCCCAGCAAAGACTGACTAAATAGTAATGTCAGTACTATAACTATAGTTTTGATTATATGTCTCTTGTCTTTCATAAATATCTCCTATAAGAAACTCCAATCTCACGTATGAGAAACTTTAGTCTCTTCCGTGTGAGACTGAGCTGTTTTTGGCAAAAAAAATAAAACTACTCTGGGACATAGATTATTTCTCCGTTCTCAAGCTCGTAGGCAATGCCGACTTTTCGACCTTTCTTCTGCTCTGAGCTTTGCTCTTTGCTTGGCGTGTATTTGTTAATCTTATTGCCTTCTTTGGTGATGATCGTCATGTTTCCCTTACCGGGGTTCTTGACAATGGAGAAGTCTTCCTTACCAAAGATTTCCGTCATATTTAGGTGCATTACGATAGCCACCATCAGCGAGACGGCAAAGACCATCGCCACATCAAAGAGGTTAACGACGACGCTTAGCGGATCGCTCTCCTCTGTTTGCGAGAGCATGCCTCTTCTTCGTTTACTTCTCATCGCTCTTTTGCTTTAGTAGTTCGGCTGCCTTGACCTCTAAGGCATTGAGGTAAGACTTTAGCCAACGCTGTTTGTACTGTAGTGTAACAAGCCCTATCATGCTAATCAGTAGCCCCACGACCGTTGTAGCAAAGACAATCTGCATATTATATGCCATGCCCTCAATATCGCCAGTCGAAAGTCCCATAAGAGCTGGCGACATGGAGATGAGCGTTCCGATAAGTCCAAGGACAGGTCCTACCTTAGATAGCAAACGTGATAGGCTTAGCTCTTTGTCTGCTTCAATTTCAAACTCATTTAGCTCGTAATCAACATAAGCCTCTGTTAGCTCTTTCTTTGCCTTAAGTCGCTCAAAGAAGGTCAAGACCTTAGCTGTTCTCATGACAGGCTTTAGCTCCTCTTTCTTTAGCTCGCCCTTATCTAACTTATCTAAGGTCTCAAGGACATTACCGAAGGCACGACGTTGCATAAAGTCATTGTAGAATGTGCCTAAAAGCATTAGAGAGCGGATAAATAGTAGTAGCAGAATGATGATGTTGGGTATTAGCAAGCTGTTGGCTACCCAAAAGAGCATTTGTGTTATTGTATTCATTTCTTCTTAAATAATAAGTCTTTGATACGTGGTAGATAATAGCCTAAGGCAAAGCAGAGGCTAAAGAGAGCTAGGGCAATGGCTAAGCCTCTTAGCGATAGCTCTGTCGTGGGGGCTTGATAGCTTATGCTGTCGTTCGTTGTGGTGAGCAGTCCTAAAGCTGTCATTAGCGTTGAGGTAAGGAAGAGCAGTTCCAAGCGAAGCTCTTCCTCTGGTAATAGCTTTTTTATTAAGTAGGGGAGTGCCGTAAATAGAACTAAGACCACAGCTCCCAGTACTAAGGCAAGCATCGTAAAATCAATCCCTGCAAAGCTGAAGAAGAGGTTCGTCTCTGTGTAGAAGATGATAGCAAAGATAAGTAGTGAAGGGTAGAGGCGAAGAGCTTTTTTCCTTGGATTAAATGCAGTGAACATATAGAGCAAAGACTCAAGAGTGAGCAGTATAGCCATGCTTTCTCTAAGTTCTTTTTGCTCTATATAGAGAGATATGCCCGCAATGGTCTGCTCTGAGCAATAGTCCTTGATGTATATCGTAAAGCCAGATAGTAGGCAAGCAAAGACTAAGCTTAGCCATCGAGGAGCTAAACTCAGCTTTATCACTGCCACGAGGCAGATAAGTAGCATCAAGAACTGAACAAGACTTTCCACTTATTTTTTCTTCTTTCGCCAGAGGATAAAGGCAAAGATTAGTCCTAAGAAAGCTATGCCAAGGAAGATAATCTTAGGGTAGCCTGTGCTAAGAGCCTTGTCTGCCTGATTTCCTTGTAGCTCTTCCTTCTTCATCACTACACCAGCCTTAGCCTCTGCTTCTTTCTGCTTGTTGATTGCTTTGCGGTACTGACCTTGCTGAGCCTTAGAGACCTTTTGCTCAATATATGCCTGTAGCTTCTTGTTGTTGCGAGCAAAGTCTGTTGCCTCCAAACCGAACTTTTCTGTTAAGTTGCTATGCAAATCAGCGAGAGTTTGCAGTTGCTCTTGACTTGCTTGCCACATGCCTTTACGACTTGTCTCAAGCATAACGGCAGTTATCTCTGTCATTGCCTCTGGGTAGATAGCTTCATATTTAGCTTGAACACCTAAGCCGTAGCTGTCCTTTATATAAATATTGTATAGCTCATTCCAGTAACTATCCTCAAGTAGAGTTGGTTTCATAGCCTCCCAACCGTAGGAGTTCGTTACAAACTCGGTTAATCGTCCGAGGCTACTTGCATCTCCTTGGAGCATCTGCTCTATATAATGTTTGTTAAATATAGTTGCACGACTCTCCACTCCTACAGCTTCCTTTAGCTCCTGCATGCGGTAATTGCTTCGCTTTCTATAGTCTGCAAAGTAGGCCTCAGGGTCTTTCCCTGTAACTTTGCGTACGCTAAGGTTTAGTCCTCCCATGAACTCATACACGTGGTCAAGGCTCAATGCTCCCCAAGTGTTGCTTTGTCGTGGCTGAATGACGATATCCGTCTGCTTAAGAGCAACTCGGAAGAGCTTTGCCTCGTACTGCTCCCATTCCTCACGGCTGTCATAACTTGCCCCCATATTATGAATATAGACTTCGGCAAGTTCATTGTCGCTGTCCCACTTGTCTCCAGAGCTTACCATTTCTTGTATCCCTGTTCCGTACATGCCGTCAAATCCTCCAAAGATACGTCTGTGAGATAGCTCACGAGCTTTCTTTGGGCTTAGCCCTGCCTCTACGAGTTCTTGCTCAAGTTCAATAGAACCTTCTGAAACAAAGTTCTCTTGCTTATCTTTTGGGGCTGAAGCAGCCATTTCAATAGCTCTGTTTAGTAAGAATAGACGAGAGGCAGCAAGGTCTCGAAATTGTCCTGATGTCTGAGCCAAGATGTCTATGCGAGGGCGTCCCAGCTCCTCTTCGCTTAGCAGACGAAGGTCAATTACTCTGCCAAACATATTACGCACAGGCTCTACTCCAAGCAGATACAAGGCCTGAGCTATGGTCGTGCCTTCACTCTCTATGAAGGCACTTGACCAGAAGGTAAAGCTCACTTTCTTAGGATAGTTGCCGTGCTTCTGCCTATAGTCTGCAAGCATCTCATCAACGAGTAGGGTTGCTCGCTCCCAAGCTCTACGGCTTGGCGTTGCCTCTGCATTGACGCCATACATGTTTCGTCCTGTTGGTAGCACCTGGGGATTAGAGATTGGGTCGCCACCAGATACAGGAGGCGTATATCCTCCATTGAGAGCGTTGGCAATTGCTTTTAGCTCTTGTTCAGGACTGTTCATTATGGCTTTTTCGTATTCTGGTATTGAGCGGATGATTGTCTCAATCTCGCCAATAAGTCTGCTATATTCTTCATCAATTTTAGCCTTCTCTTTAGCTTTTTTAGTCGCTGAGCCTGTCGAAGCCTTTGCCATGCCTTTGCCGTGCTTAGGCTTTTTGCCCTTCATCATCGCCATCATCATGGCATGCTTAGAGGCTTTGTCGCCCATTGCTTCAGCCTTGTTCTGCTGTATCATCTGCAGTTCCGTGGTCGATATGCCACAATAACTTGCGATCTGATTATTTGAAATTGCACTCTTGAGGGCTTCCTTAATCAAGGCTTTGGCAGGTGTGAGGTAAAGCTTATTAAATCGTCTTTGCTTTTTACTAAGTTCTTTTTTTGCTTTGCCCTTATAGATGTCAAGTTTGAAACGAGCGTTTGCCAAGGCATCTGCCGAGATTGCTTCTATTGTCCTGTGGCACTCTTCCTTGCTGTAGGCTTGCCCCATGGTGTAGAGCTTTGTGTTGATATGCTCGCTTGCTACCTCTTCGGCGAAGTTGTCTATACGCTCAATCTCTTCTTCCGTATAAGGCTCTTGGCTAAGGCTGTCTAAACGCAAATCTCTGCTTAGCCCCATCTTAACTGCTTGATTCTTTATGAGTAAAGAGGCATGTCGCTTTTGATTTTCCTTAGTTGCCTTATAGTAGTCATCAATACGCTTGTGTAGCTCTGTGAAGAGGTTTTGCGTATTTGTGCCGTCAAAGGGTGGCGTCAGATAGCTGTTCAGCGTAGCATAAGTTCGGCGTTTGGCGATTAAGCCCTCGCCAACGTTGGCAGTCTGATAATAATAAATGTGAGGAAAAGGAGCGATGAGCTGGTCGCTCCAGTCTCTGTCTGATAGGGCGATTTGCTTACTTGGGGTAAACTCTAAAGATCCGTGTGTGCCGAAATGCATGATAAGGTCGGTCTTAAAGATGTCCCTTGCCCATAGATAAGCCGCTACATAAGGGTAGGGGAGTGGAGCTTTCGCCTCGCCATGGCTGACGGCGAAGTCTTCTCCCTTAGCTATTGCAGGGCTTGGTTGGATGATAAGGGCAATGTTCCCGAAGATTAAGCGAGGTAAGACTAAGCCTTTTTCTCCATTTGCCTTTTTGTAATTCATTACTTTCCCCGGAGCATTGCCATAATGAGCTTTCAACTGCTCCTGCAGATAGAGCGAAAGGTCTTGCTTAATCATGCTGTCCAAACGATTTGCTGAAATCATCTCGCTATGCTCCTCTTGTATTTCTGTCTCGCTGATGTCTTGACGGCTGTAGTCAAAGGCTTGGTTCTGTGCCACGATAAGCTGACGGAAATCTTCAATGCTCTTCGGCAGATTCTTTATCGTGTAGCCCTCAGCCTTGAGGTAACTAAGCAAGTTGTACAGCGAAGGGATAGTCTCAAGCCCTGTTGCTGAGATGCCAGCCTTTCCGGGAGCTTTGTAGTAGTAGATGGCTAACTTCTTCTCGGCATTTGCCTTTGTTTTAAGGCTAAGTAGTCGTTTCGATAGCTCACAAAGACGCTCCAAACGATTTGGAATGGCACGCAGCAGATGATTGCCTTTCTCATTAACTCCCTCCGATGCAAAGACATAGGGGTAAATTGCTCCGTCAAGCTCTGGCATAGCTACGCTTTGCGACATAAAGCCTCCGACTAAGCCCATAGGGTCGTTCTCCCACTCTGCCTTCTCCACGAGCATGGTCAGTAGATTGATGGTGGGGATATTGTGTTTCTTTAGGTAATCCACAAAAATATCTCCGCCGCCCATGACGAAGCGTCCGTGAGGCATGTTGAGGATTAGGTCTGGTTCAACTTCTTCGAGGAAGTCCATCTTTTTCATCATCGAAGCCACTGGATAGACATTTAGTTCCGCTCTATTTAGAGAATAGATAAGACTATCGAGATTTTCTTTGTTGCCGCTGTAGGGGTTGTTAAGACCTCCGCATAGCAAGACTTTTGGTGCATCTTCGTGATAAAAACCTTTCTCCTTTAGATAAGCCTCAAAGTCCGCCTTGTTATCTATGGCAATTTCTTCATCTATATGATAGAAAACATCGAAAGGTGATTCAGCTAAGCTGTCAGCCTCTGTAACGAAGAATGTTTTTTTGTCAATATGCTGACGAATATAACGAGCAAGGTTCTGAAAGTTCTTCTTATTGCCACTATCTACATACTCCAAAATACGTTGCGAATGAATAGAGTCAAGACTGTTTAAGCTATTTTCTTGGCTTGTAGGATAAACAACCTGTAGTTGTAGTCCCTCATCCATCAAAGTCTTGACCTTTGCTTGCTGCTCTGCAGACCAATGTAGACCCATACCGAAGACTAAGGAAAAATCATAGTCTTCAAAACTATCAATATCTTCTGCTTTTACTTTTGTGAAATGAATATGCTTATCTTGGTTTGATAGTATGATGCCTGAAGATTGATAAGCAGGGAAGTTGATTAGGGCAATCTCTGTCCTTGAAGCTAAATTCTTCCAAAGGATATAGCCTAAGCCTAATGTTAGAACTAAAATTAGACCACTATATATAAGCGTTTTTCTTGTCATTATATATTATATGTATAAGATCCGTTTTTACCTCGCTATTTAATTAACTTTTTTAATTAAACAAAATTACAGCTTATCATCTTTTGTGGCAATACCAACTTATATGTATAAATTGTCTTAAAGCCCCTGCTTTATCCCCTTTTTTTAGTAGTTTTTAGAGCGTTCTATTTTTGTTAAAAAAATAACGTATATCATTTGAAAAAGTTATATATGTTACTTGAAAAAATGATATATGTTATTTCAAAAAGTTTAATAAGAAAATTTGAAAATCTTTATTTATCATGTTTATAGGCTTTTAAGTGCTTTTTGCTGGATATGTTTTCGAAAAACTCAAAACTTTTTTCTGAATAAATTTGGAAGTTAAAATAAAAATGCTCTATCTTTGCACTCGCAAACAACAAAAGGGTAGCTTGCGATAGTTGTTTGAAAGGGTTGATAAGTCTTGCGACTTACAATTGACAAAAGAGATCTTTGAGATATTTGATATTGACAGAAAAAGTGTAGTAACAAGGATTGTTTCTTAAGGGAAGCAACAACAAAGGAAAGTTTTTTAACTGACCGTCAATGACTATAACACAATAAA